>JGI994J12354_10000319_pt1 | contig 47350 bp, 52 predicted proteins | sample IntmicLarv3ML3BL_FD_12354 | JGI IMG/M metagenome (IMG submission 12354) | reverse complement strand
TGGTCAAGCAGGCTCCAACCTAAAACAATCTGCCGACGACGGTATTATCCCTTTCCTCCACTCCTACGAATACGCCAACGGCGAATGGATGTGCAAACTCTACTTCAACCACCTCGTCCCCGCTAAATAAAATAATAAAAATTTATTTTTAAAAGACGCATTTTATAAATAAAAATTTATTTATGAAAATGCGCCTTTTGTATGTATTTTATTACTTATTGCGAAGCTCTTTTTTTTCGTAGAGCTTTGCCCTACAACCCAGCAAAGGCTGGTTTCGCCTTTGCAATCCAAAGCAGGCAGTGCCTGCATCCATTAGGGTGTACTGCATAGAAGACTTTCGCATTGCTTCGCAATTGCTGAACTCGATTCTTTTAAAGTTTTTAAAGAGGCGCACTTCGTGCTTTAATTCTAGTTTAAGGAAATTTATTTTTCAGGATCTTGCATTCAGCAATTGCGAAGCAATGCGTATGAACATCATTGCAGACAATGACTACTCTTCGTTGCAAGTCGCACTTGCTAAACTTGGTGTTTTATGTAAAAAAGACGGCGGCAATCTTCCCCAAGATTGCCGCCCATTATTTTCTACTTTACTTTTATTACCCCATCTCTCTTTCGAGAGAAATTGTATCTTTTATGGCGATAAGAGTGATGATTTTTTAATTAGTGTCAAGAGTTTTTTTAATTTTTTTTGAAAGTTTGCGTGTATTTTGAGTATGAAACGTAGCGAATGTTTCGAAGAACAGTAGGAAAATTATGTGAGTTAAAAAGATGCGTAATGCTCAACAAGTGTGGCAGTGAGAGTGTCTATATCGCTGTTTAGTTGGGCAATTTGCGCGGAATCTAGAGCGAATTTTACGTTTTGAATCATTTCGTCTTGAATTGCTAGCATAATGAGGTCATCGCTTGGAAGCTTGTTGCTTGGCGATAAGAATGTGAATCCTACTGCGAGCAGAGCAGCGGTTGCGACAAGTGAATAACTCCAAATTCTGATTTTTCTAAAGAGACCTTCTTTACCTAGTTGCTTGATTACTTCGTTAGTGAATTGAGGTGGAAGCAGAATCTTTTGTTCGCTAAGGTTTTTCTCTACAAGAATAGAAGAGATGCAGTTGTCTATAAAAGAATCTTTGCAGGAGACTTTTTCTTTAGATAGTAAAGTATCTATAATGATGTCTTTATCCATTTTTTTTCAGTGCCTCCTTAAGAGTATTACGGGCTCTGTGTATCCACGTTTTAATTGTAGATAAATTTGTTTGCATAAGGGTTGCGATTTCTTCGTAAGATAAATTTTGTTGAGTCAATAGCAGGATTGCTGTGCGCTGGTTTTCAGGGAGAGTTTCTAGGCAAGAATCAAAAATTTCTTCTAGTTCTTTAATATAAAGAGTGTCGTTATCGCTGACCTTTGCGTGAAGAGTTGAAGGGTCTGTTGCATCGGAGGGACGACGTGCAGAGTGTCTGTATTCATTAATCAAAACGTTTCGTGCGATAAAGAATAGATAGGTAGAAAACTTTGCTTTCGTTGTATAATTTTGGCGTGCTTTATACAGATTGATAAATGTTTGCTGAGATAAATCTTGAGCCAAATGCAAATCGCGTACAGAGCGATAGAAAAAATTTATGATAGGATTTTTCCATCTATCTATAAGAATACGCAAAGACTTCTCGCAACCAGAAGATACCGCAATCATAAGAATTGCGTTGTCATCTTCTATTTTCTGTGCGGAATCCATTGTTTGCTCTGAAGCTGATAGATTTGAATTCATTTTACGATATTAAAAGCTTTTTTGAGAGGAAAGTTTCATAGTTAGAGTAAAAAACGTCGATTTTCGTTAGGAAAAATTCAGTATTTGAAAAAAAAAGTGATTTTTTTGAAAAAAAAACTGGATTAGTTTAAAAAAGGTGTTAGTGTCGTTCTCTTTAATTTAAAACATAACTAGCAGGATTTACAATGAGCGGTTTAGTACAATGGACTTCAAGAGCAAAGAAAAAGCCAGGTAGCAAATGCAATGGCGCAAAACCAAATGCACAGCGTCAACGTGTTTTGGCAGCTCGCAAAAGAAAACAAAAATTGAGCGCAACTAAAGCAGCAGCGGTTGCAAAGCGCGCAGCAGAATAATTAAAGGAGTTTTTATTATGTCAAGAATATGCGTAGTCACAGGTAAACGTCCGGTTGCAGGTCGTAAAATTATACATAAAGGTCAAAGCAAGAAAAGCGGCGGTATAGGTTTGCAATTGGTCAAACAAACAAATCGTACTTTCAAACCTAATGTACAAAGAGTAAGAATTGTTACCGAAACAGGTGCTGTAAAGCGTCAGTGGGTAAGCGTAAAAGCTATCAAGGCTGGTCTCGTAACAAAGGCTTAGTTTTTGATTCAGATTTTGATAAACGCAAATGTAAATCATTTGCGTTTTTTTTATGTTTTTATTCTTATTTTTTTTATTCTTATTTAATTGAATGATGTTTTTTTGTTGCTTAAACTGATATCTAATAAATGAAAATCGCTATTGCCCAAATTAATACTCTCGCAGGAGATTTTGAATATAATTCAAAAAAGATTTTGGATTCTTTAGAGAAGTTCAAAAATCAAAATGTAGATTTAGTTGTATTCCCAGAACTTAGTTTGTGTGGATATAGTCCTAAAGATTTTGTTGAATATAAAAGTTTTCTTAAAATCTGTGCGAAGAATTTGAATAGCTTGGCAAAAAAAGTTGAGTTGCCTTGCATCGTTGGATGCGCTCGCGCGAGCAAGAAATCAAGAGGCGCATATAACAGTGCATTTTTATTGAAAGATAAAAAAGCAATGTTGATTGCAGATAAACAGCTTCTGCCAAACTATGCTTCTTTTAATGAAGCGCGCAACTTTGACTCTGGTAGTACAAAAAAGCAAATCGCTGTTAAAGATAAAAAAATTGCAGTGACAATTTGCGAGGATATTTGGACTGCTGATTTTGTTGAAACAGCTGGTTTATATAAAGGTAAAAAGCCTTTGGATTTTGTAAAAGGAGCAGATGTTGTAATCAATATTTCTGCAAGTTTGTGGAATAAAGAAAATGAGATTTTACGCAAAAAACTTTTGAGTCATTGTGCAAAAGAATGCAATAGCACTTTTGTGTTTTGCAATCTTGTAGGTGGCAATGACGAAGCTGTTTTTGACGGAGCAAGCTGTGTGTTGAATTCAGCAGGTGAATCAATTCTTTCGCTCAAAAAATTTGAAGAAGATTTTGATTTTATAGATTTAGAAAATCAGAAAAAAGCCAAAACAAAAGAACCTGATTTTATTGCAGATTTATATTCTGCTCTTGTGATGAGCCTGAGAGATTTTGTTCAGAAAAATGGATTTCAAAAAGTTTTACTAGGCATTAGTGGTGGCATAGATTCTGCCTTAGTTGCAGCTTTGGCAGTAGATGCTTTGGGTAAGGAAAATGTATTAGGTATTTCTCTTCCTTCAAAAATCAGTAGCGAACACAGCAAGCAAGATGCTTGCGATTTAGCAAAAAATCTTGGTATAGATTTTTTTACTGTGCCAATAGAAAATCTTGTGGATGCTACGGAAAATTCTTTGTCAGAAATTTTTGCAGGTGCACCTAAAAATATTGCAGAAGAAAATATTCAAGCACGAAGTCGTGGTTTGATTCTAATGGCTGTATCAAATAAGCAAAATCGAATGCTTCTTACTACCGGCAACAAGAGTGAGTGTGCGGTTGGATATTGCACTTTGTATGGCGATATGTGTGGCTCTTTTAATCCTATTTGCGATGTGTACAAAACAGATGTTTACAAGCTTGCAAATTATATAAATCGTGAGAAAGAAATCATTCCAATTTCGACAATAAAAAAAGCTCCGTCAGCCGAGTTGCGCGAAGGGCAAAAAGATTCAGACTCTTTGCCAGAGTATGAAATTTTAGATGAAATTTTAAAGTTACACATAGAAGAATCTTTAGGCGAAAAAGAAATTATTGAAAAAGGCTTTGATAAAAAAATTGTCAAAGACACATTATCTAAAGTTTTGAGAAATGAATTCAAACGCAGGCAATCTGCAATAGGTCCGTGTGTATCGAAAAAAAATTTATGTACATCGCGCAAAGTTCCACTAGTTTTCAAAGGTTAAAATGAACTCAGAAGAAATTTTTAATAGAGCAAAAAAATGTATTCCTGGTGGAGTGAATTCTCCTGTGCGCGCTTTCAAAGGCGTGGGTGGAACTCCATTTTTTACAAGAAGTGCAGATGGTTGTTTTCTTTATACTCAAGATTCTAAAAAGTTGATAGATTTTGTTTCGTCTTGGGGTCCTGCATTGTTTGGGCATAACAACGAAAAAATTAAAGAAGCAATTTCTGACGCTTTGCAAAAGGGCACAAGTTTTGGAACTCCGAGTTTGTCAGAAGTTTTGATGGCAGAAAAAATCTGTTCAATGATTGATTCTTGCGAAATGGTGCGAATGGTAAATTCTGGAACAGAAGCTACTATGAGTGCTTGTAGGTTGGCTCGCGGTTACACAAAAAAAGATAAGATTGTAAAATTTGCAGGTTGCTATCACGGACACACAGATAGTCTTCTAGTTAAAGCAGGGTCGGGTGCGATGACCTTTGGTGCTCCTGATTCTAAAGGTATTCCAGCAGAGCTAGCAAAGCTTACGATTGTTTTACCTTTTAATGATATTGAAAAAATCAAAGAATGTTTTGAAAAAGAATCTCACAATATAGCTTGTGTTATTCTTGAACCTTTCCCTGCAAATGTTGGATTGATTTTGCCTCAAGAAAATTTCTTGAAAGAATTACGTAGTCTTTGCACAAAGCATAATATTATTTTGATTTTTGATGAAGTCATTACAGGGTTCAGATTATCTAGTGGTGGCGCGCAAAAAAGAGAAGGCGTTATTCCAGATATCACAACTCTTGGGAAAATCATTGGTGGCGGATTGCCTGTTGGCGCATTTGGCGGTAAAAGAGAAATTATGGAAAATCTTTCTCCTCTTGGCGAAGTCTATCAAGCTGGAACTCTGAGTGGGAATCCTCTTTGTATGGCGGCAGGTTTGGCAGCTTTAGATTTAATTGAATCTTTGAATCCTTATGAACAATTGCGGCGCAATACAGAAAAAATTGTTTTTGTAATAAAAGAGTCTTTAAAAGAAAAGGGCATTGCGGCCCAAGTCCACAGTGTAGAATCTCTTTTTAGTGTGTTTTTTACAGACAAAAAAGTTTTCAATTATGAAGATGCTCTGACAAGTGATGTAAATATTTACAAAAAATATTTTCATAATTGTCTCGACCGCGGACTTTATTTGGCGCCCTCTGCTTTTGAGTGTGCCTTTATGTCGCTGGCTCACACAGCGGATTCCATAGACAAAGCTTCCGAAATTCTCTCACAATCTATAAAGGAAATCTAAGACTTTTTATCAGCTAAAAAACCTTGTGTTTTTTGAAAGAAATGTCATATTGTATTAGATAATGAAATAGTAAATGTTTGTACTTTTTCGTTGCAGTATTCACCAAAATATAGTTTCATACTTAGCAATATAGAACAACTGAACTTTTAATACTTTTAAAACTATGCCTGAAAATAAGGACAAAAAGCAAAGTATCGACTTAAGCGAGTTATTAAGTGTTGATTTTGCACCTGAATGGTCATCATCATCTAGCGCATCTGACTCTTTCAAGAGCAGTGTTCCTCGCGAAAGAAAACCTTTCGACAAAAATAAAAATCGCAAAGATTTTTCAAAAAAACCTGATTTCGCTCCAAGACAAACGGATGGCGAACCTAGAAAAGCTTTTCCAAAGCGCGATTTCAGAAAAACAGAAGGGCGTCCTAGTGGCGATAGACCACGACGTTTTGAAGGGGCAAGACGACCTGATGGAGAAAATCAAAGATTTGATAGAAATCAAGAAAGAGCTCCTGAAGTTTTGTTTAACTTCACGATGGATGTTTCTTTTTTTCCAGAAGATGCTCCTTTCAACAAGCTCGTTGAGCTTATGAAGCACTTAAAGCGCACTTATCAGCTTTTTGAAATTGCTCATATCTTGCTCGAAAAACCAGAAAGGTATGTTGTAGTTGCCAAGAATTTACCTTCCCCAGATGGCACTGTAAAATCTCTGTTCTGCGCTCAACCTATGAACCTGCCTTATGAAGACGAGATTTCGGCTAAAAATGCAGCAATAGATTATCGCATTTCTGAGCTCTTTGAAAAAGTTCAAGTTGAAAGAGAAGTACCAAAAGGCAACTTCCAAGTAGTAAACAAATGTGGTATTACAGGCGAAGTTTTGGGTGCTCCAAATTGGCATAGATACAACGAATTCTTGCGCGAATTCCATCGCGAACGCGTACCTAATGTATCTTATGAGCGTTTTATTTCTAACATAACTTCTAGCAGATCTCAATCTGACATAGATACTTGGTTGGCTAATATGAAAAATCATACAGCCTACAAGCTCATTGAAACTGGAGATATTTTTGATACTTACGAAAATGCTTCAAACTATGTTTCAGTAAAATTTGCTGGCGACTTGGTTCGCTCTTACGAGCACGTAAGGCTGAGCGCTGCGAATGTAGAAAAATTGCCCCGTGGTAGAATTCGCAATAACATTGAGCAACAAAGAGCGCGTCAGATTAAGTTCCCGCTTGAAACTGCAAATAATTTGCGCGGACGTCTCCGCAGAACTGGCTTTACTATTTACAAGCGTGGTAGCAAAGGTTATGCATTTGTTTGTGCGGTTCGTCGTAAGTTTTTAATTGAGGGCGAAAAACTTTCTGAAATGCCACAGCAAATTCACGACTTTTTGACTCTTAATCAAGGGCTCACTGCGGCAGAGTTTCCTTACAAATTCTTAAGTGTGGAAAATCCTGCTGAGGTGAAAACTCCTAAATCTTTGGCAGAAGAAAATAATTCAGAAGTAGTATCTGAAAAAACTATTCCAGTAATTACTGAGATAGATGAAGAAACTGCGGCAAAAATTTCTTCTTTGGCAAACGAATTGCATTGGTTAGTTTCGGAAGGGTATGTCGTTGAATATTCAGATGGCAAGCTCCAAGCAAATGCATATATGCCAAAACCAAAAGAAAAGGGCAAAAAGAAGACTTCTGAAAATGCAGAATCTGAAACTCCTGAAAATGATGAGCCCATTGTTGAACAAGCTCAGAGCAAGATTGCAGAATCAGAATCTGTTGTGTCGGACGAATCTGACTTTGATAGCGTAAAGCAAGGTGATTCAGAGCCTGTTGAAGCTTCGGCAGAGACAGTAAAAATCAAGGAAGAAGTCAAAGAAAAAGCTTCTGACAGCGAAGAATCTGCACAGTAATAGTATTATTTATCGAGCGCAAATGTTGGGATTTCCTAGCATTTGCGCTCTTTTTTATTTGGGGTTTTGCGAAATTTAACCATTTGGATAAATTTTATTGTATTGTGCTTGACCTGCATTTTCAAAAAGTTAGGCTTCCTAGTTTTCTTAGATAATCTTTTTATGAAAACATCACACAGTTTATTCTTATTGTCATCTGTTCTCTTTTTAGCTGCTTGTGCTCCTGAGCCAAAAACCCAAGCTCCTACACCGCCCGCTCCAGCAGAGCTATCGGTTGTTGTTGTAAAAGATATTCGCAGCTATATTTCTACATTAGGTACTACTAAAGCATTTCAAAGTGTAAATGTTGTTCCTCAAGTCAGCGGACAAATTGTTCAAATAAATTTCAATCAGGGCGATATGGTTAAAGCTGGCGATGTTTTAGCTGTGATTGATAAAACTCCTTTCCAAGCCAAAGTTGATGCAGCAAAAGCAGATTTAGCTAAGGCAACTGCTCAAGCAAAAATCGATACTCTTGAGTTAGAAAGAAACAAAAAGCTTGTGGCAGATGGCTATATCGACAAGCAAACTTTTGATGCCTTAGTTGCAAGGGTAGAAGTTGATAATGCAAATATTGAGTCTGCTAAAGCGGCACTTTCATTGGCTCAAATAAATTTAGATTGGTGTACAATCAAAGCTCCTATAGACGGAAAAGTTGGTTTATATAAAATCAATTTAGGCAATATTGTCAGTGCGAATATGAGCTCTATTACTAGCATTGAACAGCTCGATAAGCTTTACATAGATTTTGTTATCCCTAGCCAAAGACTCAACGAAGTCCAAGAATTTATGAAGTCTAATGGCGGAAAAGTTGACGTGAATGTTTCTTTTATTGAAAATGATTCTCGCGACAAAGCGCGTATGGCTTCAGCAAGTATAGTTCTAAATAAAATGCGCTATCAAACAGGCAGTGCCATCTTACGTGGCGAAATTGACAATGCTGATTTCCTCTTCTGGCCAGATCAAGCAGTCAAGATAGAAGTATTTTTAGGATATCAAAAAAATGCAACTTTAGTTCCTGAAATGTCTGTTCAAACAGGTCCATTGGGTCCTTATGTTTACATTGCTAATCATGTTGAAGGTGGGGTTTTTAAACTAGAGCAGGTTCAAGTTGAAACTCTCCAACACTACGAAAATAGTACTTTGCGTCACGTCACAGGTATAGACGGTGCAGAATTTGTTGCAACGAGAGTAAGTCAACTTCGCTTGAAAGGAGGACCTTTTGTTTACAAGGCAACTTCAATAGGAATCCCTTTTGATGCAAATGGAAAACTAATCACAGACCCTAATGCTATCAAAGAATTTATAATGTCTACAATTCCTATCAATATGAGACTCGTTCAAGAGTATAGAGCTGCTATGATGCAACAAGCTCAAGCTGCTCAGGCGGCTCCACAAGCAGATTCCAAAGTGGATTCTGCTGAAAACAAAACTGCTAGCAGTGCAAACTAGTTTTTAGGATTTATCTTATGATAGACGAATCAAAATATAATTCTGTTTCAAAAATATTCATCACGCGTCCTGTGATGACTATGCTTTTGGCGTTGGCTTCTATCGCGTTTGGTATCTACGCTTACAGAGCTATGCCTGTTAATGATTTACCTGGGGTTGATTATCCTGTTATTCAAGTAAATGTAAGCTATCCAGGGGCAGACCCAACTATTATGGGCGCTAATGTGGCTTCTCCATTGGAACAGCAGTTTATGCAGATTCCTGGAATTCAGGTTGTAACTAGTAAAAATAATTTTGGTTCTACTCAGATTGTTTTGCAGTTTGCTTTGAATAAAAATATTGATGCTGCAGCAACAGACGTTCAAAGTGCTATTCAAAGAGCTATGGGTGCCTTGCCAAGAGACTTGCCTTCGCCACCGTCTTTCACCAAGGACAATCCTAACGATATGCCTATCTACATCGTGACTGTTACTAGTCGCGACCACAGTGCAGGCGATTTGTATGACTATGCGTTTTCGCAAATTTCTCAGCGACTAAATATGGTCGAGGGCGTTTCAAAGGTTGATATTTACGGAGCTCCTAATTCTTTGCGCTTAGAAGTTGATACTCAGAAGTTGTATAATCTCGGATTTACAATGACTGATTTGAAAACCGTTTTATCTCGTTCTACAAATATGACTGGTATTGGAAATATTGAAGGTCCAAGTAGTCAGTTTGTTCTTTTTCCAGATACTCAATTGTCTTCACCTCAAGATTACGAAGACTTAGTGATTGGCTTTAGAGATGGTGCTCCTATCTTTTTGAAAGACATCGCAAAAGCTATCACTGCAATGCAGTACGATACTCTTAATTTGTCTTTCCACCTTAAAGATGCTGGTGGCGATGACGGACTTTCAAATATCACTTTAGGTATTCGCAAACGCGCAGACAGCAATGCTATTTCTACTGTAGAAGGCATCAAAGCTATGATTGAAATCTTGCGCGAAGAATTGCCAGCATCTATCAATCTTGTTGAGTTCTACGATAGGTCTATTCTTATTATTGATAATATTGAAGACGTTAAAGAAACTCTATTGATTGCTTTTTGCTTAGTTATCTTAGTTATATTTTTATTCTTAGGCAGAGTAAGAGATACAATTATTCCTACGGTAGCTATGCCTTTCTCGATTTTGCTTACATTCATATTTATGTGGATGTTTGGATTCTCGCTGAACAATTTGTCGCTGATGGCGTTGACTATGGCAATAGGCTTTTTGGTCGACGATGCTATTGTGTTCTTAGAAAATACTGTAAGACGTATGGAGGACTTTCACGAAAGTCCAAGAATAGCGACATTGGCTTCTGCTAAGGAAATTTCTTTTACGATTTTGAGTATGACACTTTCTTTGGCGGCAGTGTTTATTCCTCTTGTGTTTATGAGCGGAATTACGGGACGTGTGTTCTTAGAATTTTCTATTACTATTATCACAGCAACTTTGATGTCTGGTGTTGTCAGCTTGACTCTGACGCCGATGATGTGTTCTAGAATTCTTCAAGGCAGAACAAAAAATATTGAAGACAAAACGGCTATTGAAAAAGTTTCTTATAGAATAGAAAAAATGTTCTTAGACTTTTATTCGCCGACTCTTTATTGGATGTTGAAAAGACATTTTACTACTTTGGTCATAATTGTCGCATGTATTTTTGGTTCGGTTTATTTTGCTATGAAGCTCCCACAAATATTTTTCCCAACAGGAGATAGTGGTTTTATGCAAGGTGGCTTTATTACTAATACAAAGTCATCATCTAAAGAACTTAAAATTTTGCAGGATGAAGTTTCTAAGATTCTCAAAACAACTCCGGGAGTAAAAAACTTTGTATTGATTTCTGGGGTATCTGCATTTGTTACTCAGAACATTGGATTTGGTTTTATTATTTTAGATGATAAGTCAACTCGCGAGCCTATAAATCAAATTGCAGACCAGATAAATGCTCGTATTGCAAGTATGCCTGGCGTTCTTTCTTTCTTTAAGCCAGAGCCTACTTTGAAAATATCTACAGGTGCAACATCAGACCAAATGGGTAAATATTCATTCACTATGGCAGGTATGAATCAAGATGAACTTTATCAATCTGCACAGGTTTTGATGATGCAAATGGCTCAAAAAATGAATATATATTTTTCTTCAATTCAAAGCGATTTGTTTTTAGACAACCCGCAAATTACTTTGAAACCTCATAAAGAAAAAGCTGCTATGATGGGTCTTACTGTCAATAGCTATTCAGATGTTATCAAAGATGCTTATGCTAAGTTTTATTACTATTTGATTAAATCTCCATTCCAACAATATTGGTCTATTATGGAGGCGCGTCCTGAGGATAGATCTTTTGAACACAATCTAAGCTATTTACAATTTTCTCCTGATGCAACGCTTACAAAAGGTCAGCCAGTCGGAACTCTTTCTGGAAGTAGCTTTGATTTTTCTGACGAAGCTTATACTTTATCTAACTTGATTCCTTTTGATGCTATTTCAACTTTTGAAACTGAATTAAGGCCTTTGTCTGTAAATCACTTTAATAACTTTCCGTCTGTAACAATTTCTTTCGACCTGATTGATGGTGTTGCTATTGGCGATGTTACTAAATGGATGAATTCAATTGCAGACGAAGTTATTCCTAACACCATTTCAAAGGGTTTCCAAGGGGAAGCTATTTCTTTCCAAGAGACAATGAGAAGTATTATTATTTTGATATTTGTTGCAATATTTGTGATGTACATAATTCTTGGTATTTTGTACGAGAGTTATTTGCATCCTGTAACTGTTCTTATATCTTTGCCTATTGCGGTGGTCGGTGGATTATTCTCTCTTTGGGTATTTGATATGGAGCTTTCTATCTACTCAGCAATTGGTCTCTTTATGCTTATGGGCATTGTGAAGAAGAACGGTATTATGATTGTTGACTTTGCTATTGCTCGTGAAAAAGAAGGTAGGACTCCTTACGAGGCAGTTCACGAAGCTTGTATGGAGAGATTTCGTCCTATCATTATGACGACGATTGCGGCGCTTGTAGGTATGTTGCCTATCGCATTTGGATGGGGCAAGGCTGATGCTGAGAGTCGTATTCCTTTGGGAGTTGTTGTTGTTGGCGGATTGATATTCTCGCAGTTAGTGACTCTTTATGTAACGCCTGTTGTTTATCTTTGGATAGACTGGTTCCAAACTAAAGTTTTGGATAAAATTGCATTTTTTGAAAGAGGCAAAATCTAAAAAATATTTGTTATGAAAATTAAATATATCGCAATTTTCCCGATTTTTTTATGTGTCTTTTTGGCTGCTTGTATGAATGTAGATTCTAAAGTTGCTAAAAGTCCGAGTGTCTATTGGAAGGCTCCTAAAGACGCTATGCCTGAAAAAAATATTCCTATCAGCAATATCCTAACTGATAAGATTGATAATTCAGATGATAAACTTTCTGTCTCTGATAAAATCGACGCAGGGATTAAACTTTCTTTGACAGATCTTTTAGATATCGCTTTGCAAAATAATCCGCAAACCAGAATGTATTGGTTTCAAGCAAAAATCTATGCAGCAAGAAAAGGTATGGTCGATGCATCTTATTATCCGACCGTGTCTGTTGGCGGTAGTTTGAGCAGATATAAATATCGTTCTGCAACTATGGCGCCTTTGCCTTCAGTGGGTTCTTTCTACGAAACTGGATATGGCGCTTCTCTCGAAATCAATTGGTTGCTCTACGATTTCGGTAAGCGCGAAGCTTATTCTATGGCAGCAAAAGAAAGTTTGCGCGCTGCTAACTTCGATTACAATCAAGTTATGCAAGATATGTTTTTGCAAGTAAACGAAGCTTATTTTTCTTTGTACGAAGCTAAAGAATCTAAGAAGGCTGTCGAGGCTACTTTGGAAGATGCGCAAACTTCATATAAGTCCGCCGATGCAAGATTCAAAGAAGGAGTCGGCAATAAGCAGGATATGTTAAGAGCTTTGGCAAATGCAAAGAATGCTGAGTACGATTTGCAACGTAGTGTTGCTTTGATTGAAGCGCGCAGGGCAGCACTTGCTAATGCAATTGGTATAGAAATTTCTGCTAATTTAGATGTAGACGAAAACGTTGTTGTTTTGACAGATGAAAAAACTTCTCAAAAAATTGATGAGCTTATAAATTCTGCATTGCAACGCCGTCCGAATGTTCTCGCAGCCTATGCAAAATTGAGAGCTGCAGAACAAGATTCAGAGGCTAAGAAGCGCAACTATCTACCAACTATAGGCGCAGTAGCATCAGGTTCTTGGGCGAATTATTTTTCTTCTCCATACACAGGATTGCCTAATTATAACTATGGAGCAGGATTGCAGTTGCAATGGGATATCTTTGATGGCTTCAATAGAAAATACGAATTGATTGCAGCTCGTGCAACAGAAAGAGCAAAGGCTCAAGAGTTGCGCGCTATGGAGGTTCAAATTGCAGCGTCTGTTTGGGCGAATTATTATGCCTATCAAAGCGCATTAAAACAAATCGTAAGCGCAGTATCTGCTGTGGATGCCAATGAAGAAGCCTGCAATGCAACAAAGGCAGGTTACGAAAATGGTGTTAATAGTTTAACAGATTTGTTAGATGCACAATCTAGTTTGGCGAGAGCCCGTCAGCAAAAAGTTTCAGCCGATGCAAGTTTATCTTTGAGCCTTGCAAGACTAGCACACTCGACAGGATCTTTGATTTCTGCTGATGATTCTAGCGAAGAATAATTTTTTTTACATACTCTACAAAAAATGCGTTAGTCTTTTGAACCGACGCATTTTTTATGATTAAAAAACATGCGTTAGTTTTTCAACTAACACATGTTGACAGTAAGAGAAAGCAGTCTTTTGATAGCTTTTCGCTCTTTTAAACAAAATAAATATGCTATTTAGATAGCAATTAAATAGACTTAAAGTTTTTGCTTTTGTTCAATTTATTTTTTAAGTATTTTTTAATAGCTTATTATTAGGCTGTTACGCCTCTAACATTTCGGAAATATTCGCATTTACTGTAAATCCATCAACATCAAAACCTGTGAATGCTCCGTAAAGAGTTAAAGGTAATGCTCTATCTAAAAATTTTACATTTTTTGATGCTAATCTTTTTAGAACGTTTTCATTTCTATCAAGTTCTCTGCCTAATGTTACGCAAAAATTTACTCCGTGCTGTTTGAAAGACCAAAAAGCACTTACATCAACTGCAAAATTTCTATAGTCATCTGTGTATGGTACCGAAACTCTGAAATCGAAATTGTATGATCCATATTCACTTTTGGAAGCAGAAAATAAATAATTCTCTGGCTTTAAAATTACACGTTTATAAGGTTCTAGCATAAAAGATTCATTACCCATTTTTATGAACGAGCGATTCACTTGAATACTATTTTGAATATCGAAAGTTAACTCCATAGTATCCCATATAAGTGTGCCTGATGCAGACAAGTAAATTGATTCTATTCTTTTCAACCAAAACAATTCCATCGCATCATATAGGTTCATATATATTGGATTTTTCGACAAGCTTACAAATTGAACATAATCTGTGTAGTCTGCTGGCATACTGGCAGAATGTATAATAGGGATTTCATTGGTTTTTTTCAAAAAAAATGGAAATCCATTAAAAGGTGCTGCTACTATAAAATGTTTCATTGTTGCATAGGGTCGCTTAGAAATGTGTACGCAGTTGCAGGGCGACCATCTTCACAAACAGTAACTTTTCTTAGACGTACTTGCTCATCTTCTTTAAGAATTGATGAATCTATAAATATTCCACACTCTGCATTCTCGTATGGAGTGAGTATTATTGATGAGCGCAGTTTTTCTCCACTTGCATTCAATGAGTTTGGATGATCGTCAGAGATTTCTACTTTTGATGAAGATGCACTCACACCAGTGTTACGACTTTTGTAACTGACAGTAGTTTTTCTGGGGCGATTTATTCTAAAAAGCTCTACAATTTTTGCAGGGTACAAATGCGTAGGTGCGCCAAAATTCAAAGTCAAAGAATTGTTGAATAAATTTTCAGAAGTACTAACAACACAGCTAGACATAGATTCTAAGCCTTCTTTAGCATTAATTAAATTTATTTTTTTTGCAATGAATTCAAAGTTTTGCAAATTTATTAAGATCAATTGACCCTCATAAATTGGTGTAGAAAGTGAATCGTACAAAGACTTTGCAAGACCAGTAGGTGTTGGTTCTGCATCCTGATTTGTTATGGTCCTTGAATAAGTTCCAGTGCTAGCAAAAGTTGCAGTAAGATTCAAAGATAAAGAGTGCGAGCGTACAGATTCCCCCTCTGTATAATAAGAGACTTTTGCTTTGATAGCATCGCTACGAGCCGCACTGTCTAGCCATATAGGCACAGAGCCGCGAATGAGTTCATTTGGCAAGCCTGTTTCGCGTTTAGTTTCTAAGATTTTAAAATCGTGCACTTTGTCTTGTAGGGCGGGTAAATGATTCTTCCACCAAGTTTCTTTTTTAATGTCTATTGGAGCAGTTACAATTTCGCGTGTTTCTACAATGCCTTTCCAACCGTCTAATTCAACAGTCATTACAAGAGCTTTTTTGCACGCAGAATTAAAGTTAGGCGGGTATCTATCTGACTCTATCGTATTCCACGACTGACTTTGAAGGCTATGAGTTTTTTCATATTTTATATCAACGCCTGAAATTTGTAAATCTTTGCGCAAGGTGGCTTTGTAGTTTTTGACAGGTATTTTTTTAATATCAATGTCAAAATTTTCAAGAGTAGTTCTACGTGATATATGTAAAATCGGAGCAGCATCTTGTGAATAATCAAAGAAACTAACAGCATCTGGTACCCATTTTAATACACGCTTAATCGCTTCAGAACAATTGATATCTTTAGTTTCATCATAAAGCATTGGACTCTGAAGGTTGATGTTTCCTAAAGAAATCTCAGCACCACAATTTATGGCATAGTTGGCAATGTCTTTGATTTGGTTGTCGCAAGAGATTTGTGAGCCAGAATTATTTTGTCCTAAAATCACTCTGCTTTTTAAAACGCTCGATAAGACTACTCCAGTAAAATTTGCCCATAACTGCTGATAAACTATTTCTTCTAACTCATACCAAGGACCTAAAACTGTGTAGATAAAATAATCTTTTTCGCCAGAAACTTCAACGGGTGCTTTGTAAATTTTTCCTGAAAAACAGCGCACATTATCTCTGTAAAGATTGATAGTAACATCTGGGTTTATAGATTCACTGCTAGTGAATATTAATTCATCTGGAGCCAAAATTTTCTTTGAAAGAGTTGCATCAATGATATTCCAAGCAGAAATATCTTTTTTAATTTTATCTATTTCTAATTGCCATTTCATTTTAAATATCACCTTTTACACTATCCATTTGCGAAGATATTTCATCTATGCGAGTATTGATCATATCTATTAAACTTGTGAGTTCTTGTATTTGAATTTGTAAATTGTCTAATGCTTCAGATATATCGTTTGAGTCGTTTTTGTTACTCATTTTCTTCCTTTATTTTTGACGAAATAAATTCGTAGTTAAATTTACTTATAGAGTCGTCTATCTCACATTTAATAAGGCTTGCACAGGCATTCGATAGAGCAAAACTTTTTTGTTTTTCTTGAATGGGATGCTCAAAAATCATCTTTAAATCGCAGGAGGGAGCTTGATTTAAAAATATAGAATGTTCTGCTAGGAATTTTTGTGCATCAAAAATACAAGAATGCTGACGTTCTATTGAAAAGTTGATTTTGAAGCGTAAATTTTCTTTATCTAAAACCATAGAATTTTTTGCGCCGATTAGAGGTGAAATAAAAAGAATTCTTTTTTGTTCGAGTTTGAACTCAATTATAGATTCACCTTTATCATTAAGAAGAGTGTCTGACAAAAAAATCTTCATAGTTCTAAAACTGATTGAGTGTTGAAATTTAAAAATATGGAAATTTTTTCTGAATTATTATCAATCAATTCCCAAGGCTTTTGAGAATCCAAAGATAGTTTTCCATACGAAGATGAAAGCGGTGCATTCCAGTTGTGTAGCTTTGAAGAAATAAGTTCACCAAGATATAATGGCGATAGTGCACTCGCTGAGGCATTGCGATAAACTTCAATTGCAATGCGTATTGCAACTTTTCCAAAAGCTGGGCCCGCGCTATATTTTGAAGCGCTAAGAGGCAAGGGAATTGAAATTTTTACAATCATTCCTTGATCAAAAATTTTCGATTGTTTCTTTGTAAAAACTTCTTCTTTGAACACAGCAATTTTTGTAAGTTCTGGTAAAGTTCTCAGCTTTTCAAAGATAGATTGTTGTAAAGAATCTAAATGACTTAACATATTAAAGTCCTTTCATAGATTCAAAATTTGTTAGCGAATTGCGCTTTTTTACAATCTTTATAGACTTGCGATAGTTTGCAGTTCTGATTCCTGAAATAGGTCTAGATATAATCAAAGAGCCATTTGCAGCGCGTTCTAATAATTTGCGTGCTTCGTCTGCTTGCTTTAGTTGATAGTTTGTCATCTCCATTGTAGGTATGCGCAATTGCAAAGCTTCAACGCAAAGTCTTACAGCTGCACCTTTTAATTCGGGAGGAATTTTAGAATGATCTTCATCTACTAAATTCAGTTCGTTCGCACAAATTTCTGCACGAATCAATGCAACGATAGAAGCGATTATATCTTCTTCAATCGGATTGCCAGCACTCTTGAATGCTTGAGCATTTAAGATATCTAGTTGATCTTTATTGAGTGCACTTTCTAAATCTTTATGTGTAATTTTTATCCAGTTCATTTTTTTAAAGAGGGCAAGGATTCGACCTTGCCCATTTTGTTTTACAAGAATTGCCTTGTGGTTTTTGTTTTAGTTATGCCAAACTTACGTTTAACTTTCTTACACCAAGATTGCTTGATGCAACAATGCTTGAATAATGTTCAACAGTAATGTCTGTGTACTTTGCGTGTTCATCGCAGTAGACTTTGAACATAGTGCCATCTTCAGATGGAGTGTAGAATCGCTTCAAGTTAGATGCTTCGTCTTTAGAAATTCCATCTTGAGCAAAGAATGCAAATACTTCGTCTTTTACGATAGAAGCTTTTGATTCAAGAGCGTTTTGATAACGTGCGCTTGCAATTTTGCAGCCGTCTAAAAGAAGCTTTGTTGCGAGCTCGTCAGGGTTAAATGCACTTACTGAATTTGTAGTAGCTTGTGCTTCGAGAGCGCTCAAACGCATATTCCAAGCAGCTTCGCCAAACAAGATTCTGTTAGGACGCACACCACTAATGTCTGTGCATTCAACAAGAAGCTCGCGCAAATCGCCATCAGGATTTGAATCCTTATCCCAAGTTGCATCAGAACTTTCTGCTATAGTAGAAAGCGCAGAAATCGCACGCTTGAGTTCGTTTCTAAGAAGTCTTTGAATGAGCATAGAGGTGTAGCGTTCTTGCCAGTTTTCGCCAACAACTTCGTCATTATCTACGCGTATTGTAAGACCTTTATTTAATGTTTTTTCGTTGATGCTTTCGCCGGTATATTGAACTCTTTTGAATTCGCCACCGATGCTACGCACGTCATCATTCTCGGAATAGAATGCCTGAGCATTGCTGCTACGTTTGAATTCAAAGCGTCTGCCAACAGGCACTGGAGGTGCGATAAAATCTAGTATCGTAGCAATGTTTTCTTTATCTTGCCAGCCTGCTGAGTAAGCGGTAAGTGCAACAGAATATGTTGCGGCTTTGAATCTATTTTCGTTTGTGATATTGTTTTCACTCATTTGAATTTTCTTTCAATAATAATTTTTCTATTAAGATTTTCTTAGGATAATCCAGCTAACTTTTGTTGATGCGCCGCCTGCTGAATCTAATGTAAAATCAATGCCATCTTGAGTAGCGTTGATTTTTGCAGACACATTTTTTTCGGACGAAGTAGTACTAGATAAAGTTGCAATTACAGCATCAGTTTCTTTTAGATTATCTAAAGTAAGAGAGTTCGTGTTTGTTGTGCCTATCCAATCATAAAGACCGCAAGAGATGACTTCGCAAGCTCTAGAGCCGAAACCTTGGGGGTCGACTTCAACAATGCAAGAAGGGCTTGCATCATTTAGTGCAATGCCAATTTTATATGCGCCAGCAACAGGAGTCGATGTAACTTTTCCAGCAACAGAACCATAAACTGTATCTCCATTTTGTATAGAACTTGCAGCTACACAAAGAACAGTGCTAGATGCACATCCAGGAAGATAAACAGCCAAGATGTCTCCATTTTCTGCGCTGTCTTGAGTGACAGCGATTGGTTTTTCACCTGCATTTGCGATTTTCACACAGCCTTGAGAATCTGCTTTAACAAGCAAATTTGGGCTAATGATTTGTTCGGCTGCAGTCATAGTAATTTGTCCTGCGTGAGTACCTTCTGCGATGTTTGCGAACGCATTCATTTGTGCAGATTTTTTTACTGAGGCAAATAATATGCCTACGGTATTGAGTATATTTATTTTCATTATTTTTCTTTTCGTTTTGTCATTGTCTAATGCCAATGAAGTTTATTTTAGATATTCTGATTTGATTTCTTTCCAGCATTCATCCCATGAAAGCTGACTTTGTTGCATTTTGTTTTTTGCCAATTCAATCAATTCAGATGTGCTAGGTTTTTGCATTGATACGCTAGCTTTTACTAATTGTTTTTTTGCATTTGAATAATTTTGCGAAAACTTTTCGCTCCACGATTTGCAAGAATCCATAGAAATAGAACCCTTATTCAGCGCGCTAGCGATGAGTTTTTTTGAATGAGTTTGTAGCATTTCACTACTCATTTTTTCAAGCGCATCTAATTTTTTTAAACAAGCATTTATGCGCTCTTGCAGTTTTGAAAAATTTTCTTTTGCAGTAGTTAGTAAATCGAAATGCAAAGAAAAGTTTTTGATTTCTTTACATGATAAAATTGTTCCACTTCCAGGAATATTAGGATTGTTTGTAAGTCCAGCAGATATCAGTCTTGCCGGTCTGAATGTTCCATCGTCTAAGGCTTGCATTTGCCAACGTGGCGATAATGCGTTGAAAGTTTTATTGATTATTTTTTCATAAAAACTTTTTTTGTATTCAGTTAAAATTGCAATGCCATCATCTAGGATAATTATGCTTTTTATGTACCCTGCGATGATAGGATTTTTATTGTTCTTTGGATCGTCATCAGGATGTCCTTCGTAAATAGGTAGACTTTTTGAAAATGCATTTCTGAAAAAAGAAGAAAAAGATTTTCGCATTTTTTCAGCAGCAATTTTATCTACAATTTGCATTCCTTTTGCGTGTTGCCAATTCCCGTATGGACTTAAAATTTGCAAAAGAATTTTTTTATTCTTCATTAGAACTCTCTCCGCTAATCGGGAATGCAAACATTCTTGCCAATTTGATTTTATCTGGCTCTAATCCTAGCGCTGTGAGGCGTTCAATGATTTCTAATTCATCTTTATGCAAATCGTAATCGGGCAGTTTGAGTTTGATTTTTGCGAGAGGTTCATCATCTCCAAATGCAAGCTTTATAACATTTTTATCAACTTGTTCATTGAGTGTTTCAGAAATTGTTGAAGCATCATCTTCTTCAATAAGTGTACTTTCGAACTCTTGCATATCTGAGCCTATAGAATTTTTTGCAGACATACTTGATAGGTCTCCACCACGCCATAATGCACAAAGCATACGGTCTGTACGCTCGATGATATCTTTATAGGGTAGTTCGCCCTTTGTTGAAATATCTATTGCTTCAATGTCTGTACCTTGAGACAAGACTGCATTGAATTCAGCACCAAAGTCGTTTACAGCTTGGCACGCAGATTCCCATTGTGGAGTTCCAGGAAAGGCATCTGTCTTTGCTTTGATACCGGGCATACCATTTCTTTCGCAATAAATAAGCCAATCGCGAAGAGGTATTTGCTTGAAGAGATATGCGATAGAAGATGCTAACATCAGTCCATCGCCACAGCTAATGAGCCACTGAGAGGGGTTTAAAGTTTTTCCATTTTCGATTTGATTTTCAGAATTTAGAATGCGCAATTTTCCTGAAGTATTCTCAAAAAGCCATAAAGGATATTGAGTAAAACTTGCACGAACATTTCCATTCGTAGAAGAATATTCGATTTTATGAACGCTGTAACGCATCGCAACAGAGTCCATCATTTGAGAAATTAATAGCCGTAAATTTCCGTGTAAATTTTTGTCGAGAAAACTAGAACATTTCAAATTCGCGTAGAAGGCCGACAAAACTTTTGCATGAGCTTTTGATTTTTGTGATGAGTCTGAATTTACGATTTCGTATTCAAGACGCGAAATACTTTTTTTACGTTTTAATGCAAGACCACAAATCAAGTCGTCGCGCTTTAAAATAGATTCAAAAATTCTGACGGCGCTGGAAAGTCTGCCATTTTCAAAAGAATCTAGGGCTTTAGAAAGGACTTCTGGTTTAAGGTTTTTTGCTGGATTAAAATTGAATCCGAGCGAAGATATTGAGTAAGGAGATATTGTTTTCGTGTTCATTGTGCGGATTTTAATTACGCACAAGAATCAAACAAATTATGCTTTGTAAGATTTGCAGAGAACTTATGGTTTGGATTATTGGACGCTCTAAAAGAGTCACTTGTAAACTCGTAAAATCACGATTTTCGGCACAAAAAAACGCTCAAAAAACACAAAGTAAATTGAACGGTTTTATAAAAATCGGGCCGCCGAGGTTCGAACTCGGGACCTCTTACACCCCATGCAAGCGCGCTACCAGACTGCGCTACGGCCCGTATTTTTATTGGTACGTTAAGCTAGTTATTATTATATTGTATGCAAGCTTTAATTTTTTTCAAATTTGTGTTGCCGATGCATTATTGATATCGCAATATCAGCAGTATGAATGACGATATTTTTACTTGTAATGCCTTTTATTCAGGAAGAGTTCAGGGTGTCGGTTTTAGATTTAAAACTTATCAAATCGCAAGCGGATATTCTGTGACAGGTTTTGTTCGCAATCTCGACGATGGACGTGTAGAAATTTTTGCTCAAGGTGACGAGAATGAAGTTAAAGAATTCGTTACAGAAGTTAAGCGACTCTTGAGCCCATTTATAAAAAATGTTCAAGATTCTTATGAGAAGCAATCGCGCAAATATAAAACTTTTGATATCAAGTAATGAGCCTTGCTGTTGAAATAAAATCTTTGAGTAAGCATTTCCGTATAGGATTTGGAAATGTGGCAATTTCTGCATTAGAAAATCTCACTCTCGATATTAATGAGGGCGAGGTTTTTGGGCTTCTTGGTTCTAACGGAGCGGGGAAAAGCACTACGATAAAGATTCTTTTAGGTATCATTAAAGCAAGTGGTGGGCAGTTTAAAATTTTCGGTAAAGATTTGTGTAAGGAAACCAAAAGACAAATGGGATATCTTCCAGAAACGGCGTCTTTTTATGGATTCTTGACAGCCTATGAGATTCTTATTTTTTATGCACAACTTTGCGGGCTTAGCTCTAGCAAAGCAAAATCAGAGGCTGTGAAAGTTTTAGATTTGGTTGGTCTTGATAATGATGCGAATAGAGAAATTTCTCAATACTCAAAAGGTATGATGCAAAGAGTAGGAATTGCGCAAGCAATAATACATAATCCTCGCCTTGTGATTTTAGATGAGCCTGCATCTGGCTTAGACCCTATTGGTGCGCGCGATATGGCAGATACGATTTTGCGATTAAAATCTGAAGGCAAGACAATCATATTGAGTTCACATTTGATGAGTGAAGTTGAAAAACTTTGCGATAGAATTGCAATATTATCTAAAGGTACGTTGGTTGCGAACGGAACGCTAGACGAATTATTGAAAAAAGATAATATGTTAAATCTCGAGATAAAATGCGCATCGGAAGAAAAAGACAAACTAGTAAATGCGATTTCAACTGCGGGATTTGAGATAAATAAAATAGATTCTGCAAGAGAGAACTTGAGCGAATATTTTGAGAAAAAAGTAAAATGAAAAATTCTTTATTGATCGCGATAAATTCTTTTAAAGATGCAAAACGTCAAAAAATCATTTTGCTTTTTGCATTCATAGCAATTGTTCTGATATTGCTTTCAAATTATTTTTCAAAAATGAACTTGGGTACCGAGCAACTTTCATTCGTTGCAGATTTCGGGGCAGGGGCTTTGAGCTTTTTTGGTGTGATTATTGCAATAGTTGCAACGGCTCAATTAATACATTCTGAATACGATAATAAAAGTTTATATGTTTTGGTTTCAAAACCTATTTCTCATTTTGATTTTATTGTAGGGAAATTTTTTGGGATAAGTTTCTTGTTAGCTCTTTATACATTGTGTGTGGCTGTTCTTACATTTGGGTTTTTATATTACTTGCAAATTCAACTTTCGAAAATTCCAGAAGAATTATTAATTGGAGGTCATCGAGAAATTAATGTTTTAGGTTTTGCATCTTACGCATTTTTGCAATGGTTAAAACTTTCACTGATATGTGCAATAAGCATTTTGGTATGCACAGTGTCGCGCTCGATGATGTTTTCTGTGATAATTTCTTTCACTATATTTGGAATATGTTTGTTGAGTTCTATCGCATCTGAACAGACTTCGTTTTTCTATGTTTTGATTAAATATATATTCCCAGATATTTCTATATTCGATAAATCACAGGACTTTATTTTTAGCGCAGTAAATATAGGAATGTTTTTATCTTGGGCGATTTATGCAATTGTGTATATCGTGTTTGTGAATCTTTTGGCATCGTACTTATTTTCTAAAAGACAGCTATGAAGTATTTATTAAACAAGATTTGTTTTTGGATATTGATTGTCGTAATTCTTTTTGTTTTTGGATTCTTGATGCGCGCTCCATTGCGCTATTTTGGTGGGACAGAGCGCGATTTAACTCAAGCAAAAGCGTCTGTGGATTCTGGGTTCTTACTAGCTGTTCTTGGCGGATATGGTGATATTGTTTCGGATATGATATGGATAAAATCATATACAGATTGGGAAGAAAAAAATCTTGAAAAATGCATTTCAAATATGGAAATGGCACTGACTATTAATCCAAACAACAAAATGTTTTGGAGTATGGCAGCGTCTATATTAGCGTATGATTCTCCACATTGGATAGTAGAAGAGCGCAACATTACAGACTCTGCGGAAATTATGCGCGTTCGCAAAGTTCAGGCATCTAAGGCAACAGAATATTTAAAGCGTGGATTAGAAATTTTTCCAGACAGTCTAAAATTGTTGATGGAATTAGGAGATATCTATGCAGATATTCTTGGCGATTATGATAATGCTATAAAATATTACAAAATAGCAATAGATGCAGATAGGGAATTTATTTTCACACGTCGCATATACGCAAACTTATTGGCTCAATCTGGAAGGCAAAGTGAGGCTCTGAAAGTCCTGAAAGGCGTTCTAGAAGAACTTGAAGAGGGTACACCAATCTACGAGCAAGTGACTTTGCAAATCAAAGAAATCGCTCCAAATAAAAATAAATGATAAAAAGAAAAAAATAGTCTCGATTTTTGGCAAAAAAAGGAATTAGTAAATAGGTAAGAATTTAAAGATATGTTAAACTCAATTAATTTTATATTAGCAAATGAAGGTGCAAGTTTGTTTGGTTATTTTAGCGATTCAAATTTTGCCGGTAAAGTGATAGTGGTAGTGTTGCTTATCTGCAGTGTTATCGCTTGGGCTGTAATGATAGGTAAGCAAATCGATTTGAAAGAATTGACAAGATTAAATCTCAATGCCGAGAATAAATTAGCAAAGAGTAAATCAGTTATAGAAGCAGTTGTCTTGCACGGCAAAACATTGCGCGGACCTTATGCGAACTTATTGAAAGAGGCAGTAGCAGCTTGGGGCAAAAATGAGGGAACTGAAAAAACTCCTGAGCTTATAACATTGCGTATGGGATTAGTTGAGAATGCATTGCAACGTGCAATTTCGCGTCAGATAATTTATTATGAATCAAAGATGGTTTTGCTAGGCACTATTATTACAGGCGCGCCATTTATGGGTCTTTTGGGAACTGCATGGGGCGTTATGGATAGCTTTGGTGCAATGAGTTCACAAACAACAGCAACATTGCAAATGTTGGCTCCGGGAGTTTCTGGTGCATTGCTTACAACAGTTGCTGCATTGGTGGTAGCTATTCCATCAACATTTGGTTACAACTTTTTGTTGAGTAAATCAAGAGGTATGGTTACCGATTTGGAAAATTTTGCTAGTTCTCTTGCAGACCGTATAGAACTTGAATCTCGAGTTAAAAGCATCGTAACTGTTCCTGCGACACCAGCGAACGCACCAGTAAAAACTCCATTGGCAAGCGTGATGAATACTCCTCTGTCGTTGAATGAGACCGAAGAAAAAGAAGAGACTTTTGAAAGTGAAACTGCTCAAGAATCAGTGAATTCTCAAACATCTACAAAAGAAAAAAACATTTTGGATTTTGATGATGACGATATCGTTTCTACACGTCGATATGAGGAGTAGTTATGGCAAGATCATTTAGGAATAGAAAATCTCTTGATGCAATTAGCGAGTTGAATATTACTCCGCTGATGGACTTGGCGTTTTCTTTACTGATAATATTTATGGTAACAACGCCATTGCTCGAACAGAGCATTGAATTGAAATTGCCACAGCAAGATGCTATTGCAAATGCGCCAGTATCAACATCGGATTTTCAAATTATAAATGTTGATTCAAACGGCAGGATTTTTTGGGGCAAGCAAGAGGTTGATTTTTCTGAATTGAATTCTTTGTTGAGAGCTATGGCTCTTGAAGCAGACCCTGCGCCAATTAGTTTGAGATGCGATAGAAATATTTTATTTCAAAAAGTGGTGGACGTATTAGATGCAATAAAGCGCAATAACCTTACAAAGTTACATATAGATACCGAAGTGAAATAGAAAATGGCAAAAAATTCACAAAGCGGATATTATGTATCAATAGCATTGCATTGCTTTCTTGCTTTGTGCTTATTTTTGAGCGTTTTTGTCGGAGACTTTTTTAAACTTAAACCAGACTTGATGGCAGACGATATCGTTTTTGATATGATAGAACCTGATGGACGCATTGCAAATACAGCGCCACCAGCGCCAGAGCCGATGGTCGGTACAATAGAAGATCCTATTGCAGTTCCAAATCCTACTCCAGCAGAACCTATACAGTTGCCAGAACCGCCAGCTCCTGAGCCTGTGCCAACGCCTCCGACTCCAAAGCCAACTCCCGTGCCTGTGCCAACGCCTAAGCCAAAGCCAGAACCAAAACCAGAGCCAACGAGGGTGAAGTTTGATCAATTTAAACAAACAAATCCAACAAAGCCATCTAATACAAAACCTACAAAAACTACTTCAACAAAACCTGTCGTAGCTCCTAAAATTAAAGTAGATGGAAGCGCGCTTCAAACTGCCTCTACGGGAACAGGTACAGGAACTTTAACAGGAATCGGTAGTGGCGATGGGACAGGTACAATTAAGAATGCAAAAGATGTAATGCTAGCTTATTCAAATTATATCAATACCCTTGCAAAAGCAAAATGGAGATTGCCTACATCTTGTCAGGGAATGGTTTTGAGTGCAGAGCTAGAATTTACAGTGAGCGCAACAGGCAAAGTTTTATCAGTGCGTATACTGCGTACAAGTGGAGATAGAGACTTCGATAATTCTGTTGTAGAAGTTTTTTCTAGTCTCGTATTGCAACCGCCACCTAATAAAAAAGAAAATACATTTAGGCTTATCTTTAATTCAATAAACGACTAGCTTTGCATAGCTTTAATCATAGCATTTATGCCAGATGAAAGCTCAACAGTGTTTTTCGCAAGCATATAAGCAGGTGTGCTAAAGACATTAAAAATTTCATCTTTTACAAAAGAATCTACTTCGCAGTTTACGTGGATTGCACCCAAAGATTCGATAGCTTTTGCAGTGTCTGCATCATTGCCAATAGTAATCTTTACTTTGTTAGAAATTACTTTTGCAGCCAAACAGGGAGATATGCAAATGAATCCCATAGGCTTTTTCAATTCTAACATTTGCTTGATAGATCTCTCTACATCTTCATCAACAGAACACTCTGCGCCTTTGAATGCAAAGTCGCTAAGATTTTTTGCAGCGCCAAATCCGCCAACAAAAATTAGAGCATCAAAATTTCTGCCATCGAAAGATTCAAGATTAGCACAAGTCCCGCGAGCAATGCGTGCAGATTCAACCAATACATTGCGCACCTGATTTGCTTCTTGCATAGTTGAGTGGTCTATGCAGTGGAATTGAATTTTGTCAGGAGCAAAAAAATGAGCTGTTGCGCCGAGGCTTTCAACAGCATTCAGAGTTACGACTGCTTCATGAATTTCCGATCCATCGAAAACTCCGCAGCCAGAGAGTATTATTGCAACATTCTTTAACATTTTAATTTTATCTTTCTTGGGTTTTCAGGTTTTTCGATATAGAAAGTGTCGTTAGGAAGATATCCAGAGTATGCGAGCGTAGACAACACAACAGCGCCTTTACCAAGGATAGTTCCAGGTTGAAGAACAGCATTACATCCGCACTGAGCCTTGTCTCCGAAGATTGCACCGAGCTTGCGCAAGTTAGTATTAATGCGACCATTTGGAGTGCTTGCAAAAACGGTAGTCTTGTCGAGCTTAAGATTCGCACAAATTGCACCAGCGCCCATATGAGCATAATTGCCTAAAAGCGAATCGCCTACATAATTAAAATGTGGAATTTCTGCATTATTTAAAATCAGACTATTTTTTATTTCGCAAGAATTACCAATCGTGCAATTTTCACCAATGATAGAATAATTGCGAATGTAAGCACTTGGGCGAATCTCTGTATTCGCGCCAATCCAGACATTGTCACAGATTACAGCAAAAGGCGGAAGTTTGACAGAAGGATGAATAAAAACATTGTTGCCTATGCTAACATTTGTTGGGATATCCTTTTTTGATTCTAGTTTTGAGAAATCCAAAGAATCCAAAGCATCTTTAATTTTCGGGATCCAAGTCCAGACAGGAGCATTTTCATCAAAAAAATTTTCAAAGATTTTTAGTGATTCAGGCAGATTAAATAGTTCAGATGCGTTCATAATTTAAAAAGTGTTTTTTGCTTTTGCAATTTTTTCGATTAGCTTTGTTGTAGAAAATCCTTCAAGAAATGGAAGGATTTTTATGTCAGTATTAACTTTTCTTAATGCTTGAAGCTCGTCTTTGTCTAGAGTTTCAATCGTATAATCGCCAGCCTTTGCGTAGATGTCAGGGGTGATTTGTAGGATTTGAGTGTCGAGTCGTTTTGTAGAAAACACACAGATGCAATCTACAAAAGAAAGAGCCGCCAAAGAGTACGCACGTTCGAGATTTCCTTGAACAGGGCGCGTTGGACCTTTTAATGCTTGCACAGATTCTTCTGAATTTAACATTACAATTAATGCATCACCAAGTTTTCTAGCTTCGCTCAAAAAATATAAATGACCAGAATGTAATAAATCAAAACAGCCATTCGTTAAAACAACGCGCTTTTTTACAGATTGTAAATCTTTGCAAAAGCGTACAGTTTCTTCAATAGAAAGAAGCTTTGGATTATTTTCTAAAATGTTCATTTTCTATAAGAGAAGTAAAGTAGCTGATTTTTTCTGATGAGTCAGGTAAATTTAAGAGAGCAGAGACAACAACTAATTTTTCTGCGCCTGCTTTTACAACATCAGGTGCTGTTTCAAAATTTACACCACCAATTGCAAACCAAGGCAAAGCAGGTTTCATAGCTTTTACTTGCGATACAAGTTCTAAGCCAACAGCCTTTCTTCCAGGTTTTGTGTTTGTTGCATAAACGGGTCCCACAGCAAAATAATCTAAGATACCGCTAAACTCATTTGCATTTTTCGCCTGTTCAATGCTGTGTGTAGATAGTCCTAAAAGCCTGTTGTTTCCTAGCAATTTCCGTGCTTTTTTAGGGCAGATATCATCTTGACCAATATGCAATCCTACATTTTCAATAGATAAAGCTAAATCGATATTGTCATTGATAACGAAGATAGGAGAATTTTTTTCTTGGAATAAAGGTAGAATTTCAAGAGCAATTTTTTTCATCTCTTTAGGAGATTCTTTTTTTGCGCGAAGCTGAATAATGCCAGCTTTTCCGCGAATAAGCTCCTGACATTTTGCGTACATATTTTTGCGTTCTACATAACCTGTATCTAAAATTGCATAGAACAAAACATCTTGAATTTTCTGAGACAAATTTCCCATATTAAAAAACTTTTTTGTTTTCTTCGTGAATAGTCAACATAGGTTCAAATTTTGGTAAAGCTCTTTCGCGAAAAGCTCTGAAGCCAGTGATAGACACGTTTATAGATCCAAGCTTTTCTACGCCAAGATGGTCTCTGAACTTTCTTACTAGCTCTTCTTGAATGCGCGAAGAAATATCTGCAAGCATCTGATTTCCTTCAATCTTCAAAGAAATTTTCAAAGAAAGTCTACCGCGCTTTGTGAAAATTTTTACTTTTGATTTGCTTAAGATTCCGAGATTATAGCAAACGTTTTGAACTAATTCATCAAGCGCTTTGCGCGAAACTTCGACAGAACCAACGGTAGTACTAAAGAGTCTGATAGGGCTAAAATGTTTGCGAATTTTGCGTACGATAATCAAAAGAGTAATCAGTGCGGCAATAGCAATGAGAAAGTGCATAGTGTAGGGTTGAGCCAAAGATAGCTCTATAAAAGAATCAATATAATCTATGCAAAGATTTAATTTGTTATAAAATGCTTCTATGTTGTTCATTTGAGCTTATTTTCTTGAATTTGGGGATTTTTACAACACTAAAGTTTAAACATCAAAAGTCAAAACTTCAGGCCACTCTCTGTAGTGATTGTCAGATTTACCTTTGATAGTTGCATCTATAAAAACACAATTTTCACTGACGAATATATCGCGCTTTGCATCAGTGTTATTAAATATTTTCCATAGCAATAAAGATTTATTTTTCAAATCAATGTCTGCATCAAAGAGAGCAAAAGCACGCACATTTTTTAGTGTGTTTGAATGAGCAAAATGTTCTAAGATTTCTCTACCACTTTTTTCAGATTTATTTAATGCAACTGAGCAAAAAGAATTCTCACAATTTATATTTTTAACATCAAAATCTTTCGCATCATTCTTAATTGAATCAAGTGAAATAGATTTTTCAAAAGTAGTGAAAGGCCGTGAATATTCACCTTCAATTCTGCGTGTTAAATCTATACCAATTTTATTGCCACGAAGCTTTGTAGGTGATGAATGGTCTAATGCATCTAGGACTCCATAATTTAAAAGAATGTCATTATGTGCATCAAAATTTTCTAAGAATAAATTCCAGATTTTAGTTAAATCACTTGGGTCAATATCGTCATCAACAATAACAATAGATTTGCAAAAACTCATTTGTCCTTGTCCCCAAAGAGCATTCATTAATCGGTGGGCATGTGCCGGATATTCCTTCTTTATGGAAACAATTACTATGTTGTGAAAAACTCCTTCCCAAGGTAAAAAATAATCTTTGATTTCTGGAAAAACAGCTTTTAGTAAGGGTAGAAAAATTCGTTCTGTTGCTTTTGCTAAATAGCAGTCTTCCATTGGTGGAGGCCCTACAAGAGTTGCGCAATATATAGGTTTTTTGCGATGAGTAATTGCTGTAAGATGGAATACAGGGTACAAATCTGCTAAAGAATAATAGCCAGTGTGGTCGCCGAAAGGTCCTTCAATGCGTAACTCTTCCGGGTCGACATAACCTTCTAAAACAAAGTCTGCGTGCGCAGGAACTTTTAAATCTTGAGTAACACAATTTATCATTTCAACGCCTTCTTTTCGAAGGAATCCTGCAAGTAAAAGTTCGTCGATTCCGCGAGGTAGTGGAGCGGTTGCAGAATAGATAGTTGCTGGGTCTGAGCCTATTGCAACGGCGACTGGCATACGCATGTTTTTTTCTTTATATAGATTGAAAAAATGTGCGGCATCTTTATGAATATGCCAATGCATTCCAGTTGTATTTTTATCGTAAACTTGAAGTCTATACATTCCCAAATTGTTTTCTTTTGAGTCGGGCGACTTTGTGAACACGAGTGGCAAAGTTATGAATTTTCCTCCATCTTTAGGCCAGCATTTCAAGACAGGGATTTTTGATAAATCAATGTCATTGCCCTTGAGTACAACTTCTTGACAAGGTGCTCTGCCTCTAAATTTTTTCGGAGTAATTTTTAGAAGGGGGAAAAGTTTTTTTGCAATTCCAAAAAAGTCTTTAAAATTTTTTGGTGGCTTTGTTTTAGCTAAAGAATCAATTTCATCACCTGCGTTTTTCAGAGAGTCTATGCCGAGTGCCAAAGACATTCTTTTATCACTGCCAAATAAATTTGTCGCAACAGGGAATTCGGAATCTTTAACATTTTCAAAAAGCAAAGCCTTTCCGCCATTAGGTGCTTTCGACTGTTCGTCAGTGATTTTTGATATTTCAATATCGCAAGAAACTTCTTCTTTAATTCGAATAAGTTCGTTATGCTTTTCTAGCAAATTTACGAAATCGCTTATGCTTTTTATTTTGTCCATTCTTTCAAAAGATTGTTTTTTATTCCTGCGCAAGAGAGAGTTTTTGCATTCACAAAATTGATTAAATCGTCAATAGATTTAGGCTGAGAGTAGAATGCAGGGCAGGCAGGTACAATGCTCGCACCAGATTCTGTTGCAAGGCACGCAGCTTTAAGATGATTTAAAGCTAATGGTGTTTCTCGTAATAATAAAGTGAGTTTGCGCTTTTCTTTTAGCGCGACTTGAGAAGCTCTTAGTATGAGATTGTCAGAAATTCCTGCTGCGATTTTCGCTAAAGTGTTCAGGGAACAAGGAGCTACAATCATTGAATAAAAGTCGAAAGAGCCACTTGCGATACAAGAGAAAAAATCGTCGTTGTTATGAATGAAAAAGTTCTTTAATTCTGCAATAGAACCCAGAGCCTTTTTTATAGAATCAAAACCAAGTTCACTTTGCATAACTTTTTTTGCAATCGAACTTTCAACGCAATGTAACTCGTAAGAATTTTCCAACAAAAACTTTGCTATCCCGAGAGGATATACAGAGCCCGAAGCTCCAGTCAAAGCAAGTACTATGCGTTTATTTTCCATACTAACATTCAATAAAAACAGATAGTGTTATTGCAATAAAAATAAGCAAAGAAATGCAAACATTCATATTAAAGAAAACTAATTTGATATGTCTTAGTGCGCTAAATTTTATGACAATGTGTTCAGAAAAATAAATAAATCCGATAATCAAAATTCCAAGAAAATAAATGAAATTCAAATCGAAAAGAAAACCTGTTAAGAAAAGGCAAATCAATGCAAGCGCGAAGGTCATAAGAGAGAGCCTTTTTGCAAATCTTCCACCGAATTTTGAAGGAATTGAAAATAGATTATTTTCTTTGTCGAATTTTTCATCTTGCAAAGAATAGAGTAAATCAAAGCCACTAATGTGAAAAAGCAAAGCCATACTAAAAACAATAATTCCAAGATTAATACTTGAAGTAATAGCAATCCACGCGCCAATCGGCGCCATTGCAATCGCAACTCCTAATACATAGTGCGAAAGCGCAGAGAATCTTTTTGTGTAGGAATAAAACGCAAGGAAAGCTAGTGCAGGGACGGAAAGATAAAAGCAAAGAGGATTTAGCATATAAGCACTAAAAACTAAAAGTAGTCCAAAAAATGCAGTGTAAAAAATCGAAGCAAAAAGGCTTATGTTGCCAGAGGCTAATTCGCGATTTTTTGTGCGCGGATTTTGAGCATCAAATTTACGATCTGCGATTCTGTTAAATCCCATAGCAAAGGCCCTTGCTCCGATAAAAGCTAGGATAATATAAAAGCACGTTTCAAAACTCAAAGAATTGCCTTGTCTATAAGCTAGCAAGATTGCCGACAAAGCGAAAGGTAGCGCAAAAAGCGTGTGACCTAATTTTATCATTTTTGAAAATCTGATAGCAGAGAAAAGCATCTTTTTAAGTTTCAATACTCTTTTGTGTTAAGCAAGGATTTTTATTTTGAAAAGTTGACAAGACAGCGCATATAGATAGATTTCCAACACTAATGAATAGCACAAAGAGACATAAAGAAGCATTTGAATTTTTCAAAAATTCAGATATTTTTTCTTTGGGTCAAATGGCTAACGAAGTTCGAATAAATAAGCATAAAGACAAGGCTTTTTATGCTTTGAATGCAGCAATTACTTATTCAAATTCTTGTGAACTTATGTGCCCTATATGCTCATTTGCAAGAAGCAAAAAGCACGCAGAAAGCTATATTCTAAGTTTGGAATCAGTTCGTGAAAAGGCGCAATTTTTCAATGAATTAGGCGCGAATGAAATCCACATCATAGGTGGTATAAATCACGACATAGATTTCAACTACTACGTTGATGTAATTAAGACAATAAGAAATGTTTCTTCAGATTATAATATCGTAGCCTATACAGCGTCTGAGTGCGTGATGATGTCTGAAGTTACAGGCAAGAGCCTTGAGTGGGTTTACAAAACTTTGCTTGATGCTGGGCTTAATGCTCTTCCAGGTGGTGGCGCAGAAATTTTCGATAAGCCAGCGCGCGATAAAATCACTCCTAAAAAATTGAGTGGAAAAGATTGGCTTGCTGCACATAAAGTTGCACATCAGTGCGGAATCAGAACAAACGCAACAATGCTCTACGGACACGTCGAAACTTTGGAACAAATTACCGATCACTTAATGTCTTTGCGCAATCTTCAAGAGGAAACTGGCGGATTCAAAGCTTTTGTTCCATTGCCATTTCGCAAGGGTAAAAGCGCAATACAAGCAAAAGAATCTTCTTTGTACGACACTTGCGTTTGTGCATATTCACGCATAATTTTAGACAACTTTGATCACCTTCGCGTTCCTGTTACACACTTTTCAGATAGATTTGTGCAAGTGCTTTTGCACTTTGGTGCAGATGATATAGGTGGAACACATTGGTCTGAAGAAGTCGCAAAATCAGCAGGTGCAAATTTTGCGCGTTTGACTGAGAATGATTTGATAAAGACAATCAAAGCATCAGGCTTTATTCCTATAAAAACTGATTCAAATTACAATGAGTAAAAAGTTTGGCAGAACTTTAAAAATAGGGGTGAATTCTTATGTGAATAATCTCCCGTTGAAATGTGCTTTTGGGAAGAAAGAATTGTCTTTTGATTATGAGTTAGATTTTGATAACCCTGCGAATCTTTCAAAAAAATGCGAAGAGAATTTGTTAGATATAAGTTCAATTTCTCTTTGGAAATATCCAAATTTTTCTAAGAATTACGAATTGTTGCCTGAATTTTGTATATCTGCAAAAGGGGCTGTAAAGAGCGTAAAAATTTTTTCAAAATATAAGTTGGAAAATTTAGGTGATAAAGAAATTTTCATAACATCAGAATCAGGTAGCTCTTCAAGCGCGCTTAGATACTACTTTAAAAAGAAGTTCAATAAAGATATTTTTGCAAATAAAGCACATGATATTCTCACCGCAGCGTGTGTTTTTTTGATAGGCGATAACGCTCTTAAATTTGACGCAAGCCTTTACGATTATGTTTATGATTTCGGTGAACTTTGGGAAGATTATTTCAAAACGCCTATCGTGTACGGCGCAATTGTAGTAAGGCGCGAATTGGCTGATTTGCTAAGAAAAGAACTTATAAATTTCTTTGAATTCTCTTTATCGGAGTTTAACAGTAATAGAAATTATTATTACGAATACGCTTTGCAAATTCTTGAAAAAACAAATGCAGATAAATCATATATCAAAGAATATTTTGAAAAGTTAGAATATAAAATTGATCAAGAATATTTTGATAAAACATTGGAGATGGCATCAGAAAATGGAAATATTTGAAAAAGTAAAAAATGCATCGCGCATAGAAATTTCGGAAACAGAAGAGCTCCAAAATATGAGTTTCTATGACTTGGGGCGTTTGGCAAATTTCCGTTTGAAAAATTTTGGCGACGATAAAAAAGTTAGTTATATTTTCAATAGAATGATAAATTACTCAAATGTTTGCACGGCAAAATGTGATTTCTGTGCATATCATTCTTCTGCGGGAAAACTTGCAGCTTTTGCGTTGAGCGATTCTAAAATTCTAGAATTAGTTGAAGAAGCTGTAAATAAAGGAGCAACACAAATAATGCTTCAAGGTGGCTTGCATCCTGACTTTAACTTGGAATGGGCTGCTAAGATTGCAAAAAATATTAAGAGTAAATTTGCTAATATTAATTTGCATATATTTTCTCCATCCGAAGTTATCTGCTTTGCGCGCGAATCAAAAATGAATCTTTTTGATGCTCTTAAAATGCTAAAAGATTCAGGCGTAGACAGCATTCCAGGGGCAGCAGATTTATTAGTTACATCTATAAGAGAAAAATATTCGCCCAATAAATGCACTCGTAATCAGTGGCGTGAAGTGATGTTGAATTTGGCAAAACTAGAAATGAAATCGTCTGCAACAATGACATTTGGTATGGGCGAAACTTTTGAAGATAGACTAGACCACTTGCAATTTGTTCGCGACATTCAAGATGAATGTAATGTTTTCAATGCTTTTATAGCTTGGCCACTCGCACCCGAAAACACAAAACTAGAACATCTACCCAGGGTAGGGGCAGTCGAATTTTTGCGCAACTTGGCAATATCAAGAATTTTTTTAGATAATATAAAATTCGTGCAGTCTGGTTGGCTTACGGAGGGCTTGCGCATCGCTCAATTGGCATTGCACTTCGGTGCGAACGATATGGGTGGAGTTTTGATGGATGAGCTCGTTATCAAATCTGCGGGAATAGAAAATAAAGCTAGTGCAGAGGCTATGGAAAATGTAATCCGCGCAGCAGGTAAAATTCCATTTGAAAGAAATGCAAATTACGAAGCTATATGAAAATTAAATTTTCAATAACACCTTGTCCAAATGATGTGTTTTCTTATGCGGCACTTCTTGATAATACTATTGAAAATGATTTTGAATTTGAGTTTGCCGACATTGAAAAATTAAATGAAAAAGCTCTATTAAAAGAGAGTGTTTTTACAAAAATTTCTTTCGCACTATACAGTAAAATAAAAGATGACTACGAGCTTTTAAACGTAGGTGCTGCCTTAGGTAGGGGCACAGGACCTATATTGGTATCTAGTAAAAATAAAGTAGATTTTTCTTCTGAAAAAATTCTTGTTCCAGGCGAACATACTACGGCGAATCTTTTGTTGAAATTTTTTGCAGGTAAAAATGTAAAAACAGTAAACGCATATTTTCGCGATATAATAGAAGAAATAAAATCAGACAAAATTAATGCTGGTGTTTTGATTCACGAAGGCAGATTTGTCTATGAATCTTACGGGCTCAACTTGATTGCAGATTTAGGTGCACATTGGGAAAAAACCACATCGCTACCTGTTCCGTTGGGTTGCATAGTTTTGCGTAAAGACTTTTTGCATTTAAAAGATACTATAGAAAATCAAATGCAAAAAAGCATAAAGTATGCATTTGAAAATTCAAAAAAATGCATAGCAAAAACAAAAGAATACGCACAATATTTAAGTGATGATGTTCTTGAAAAACATATCTATGCATTCGTGAATGATTATTCTTTTGATATTTCTTTTATAAGAGATTTTCTGTTAAAAAATTTGGATTCAATGTTATGAAATCAATAGTTGTAATGGCTACAATGTTGGAAGCAGCGGAAATATTACCTTATTATAAGCCTCTGTGCGAAGAGCCTTTTAAGATGTTTGAAAGAGAAAATCAGATTCTTGTAATTTCTGGTATGGGTCTTGATAATGCAAAAAAATGTGCAGAATTTTTGTTTGCGAATTATACGTTTGACGAACTTTTAAATATCGGTGCAGCAGGTGCACTAAATGAGAATTTCAAGTTTGGAAAATTTTATGAAGTGGATTCTTTTGTCGATGAAAATGCAAAGAAAAAAGCTTCTGGAAAAATAGTTTTGTTAAGTTGTAATAGAGCAATTAAATCTAAGGAAGAACGCGAGAAGTTCGCACAAATAGCGGATTTGGTCGATATGGAAGCTTATGCAATTTACTCTGTTTGTGCAGAAAAAAGCAAAAAATTTAAAGCTGTAAAATATGTTAGCGATACAAAAGAATCTTGCGATATTGTAGAAAATATAAAACGCTTACGTAAAGATACAATCAAATGGATATAAAATGAATTTTTTAAATGCGTCAGATGAAATATTGTCAGTGTCGGAATTTTCCAAACGTTTTAAAAAACTTGTATCTACAAATCTTCCTGAGCTTTGGTTAAGAGGAGAAGTTTCTAATCTTAAAACATACGCAAGCGGACATACATATTTTACTTTGAAAGATGCGGATAGTTCAATTTCTGCTGTTCTTTTTAAGGGTTTTGCTAGTACAATGTCTTTAAAGCTTAGCGAAGGAATGGCAATTTTAGCTTATGGCGAAGTTAGCATTTACGAAGCGCGTGGCAGCTATCAGATAGTGATAAAAGCTATGCTTGCTGACGGACAGGGCAACTTGGCTCAACGCTTTTTAGAACTAAAAGAAAAGTTAGAAAAAGAAGGTCTTTTTGATTCTTCACGTAAAAAGCCTATACCACAATTACCGAAACGAATTGCAGTGATAAGCTCAGACACGGGAGCAGCAATTCGCGATTTTCTAAGTATTTTAAGACGCAGGAAATTTTCTGGTGAAGTAGTTTTATTTCCATCTCTTGTGCAAGGAATTCAAGCGCCAATGCAAATCATAGGGTGCATAGAACAAGTTGAATCTTTGGGCAATTTTGATTTACTGGTATTGATGCGTGGCGGCGGAAGTCTTGAAGATTTGTGGGCTTTTAATGATGAAGCTCTTGCAAGACGCTTAGCAAAATGTACATTGTCCACAATATCTGCAATAGGTCATGAAATTGATTTTTCACTGACAGATTTTGTTGCATCTTTGCGTGCAGAAACTCCGAGTTCTGCGGCAGAATATATAGTTGCTTCTTACGATAAAAAGCGTGAAGTTTTAGAATCAGTAACTAAGCAAATTAAATCTGAATTTTCACGATTATATGATAATGCAAAATCAAGATTTCTTTCTGCTGAAAACTCTTTTAGACTTTGCGATCCAGCTTCAAAGCTGTATTCATTTAATATTTCTTTAGACGAAATTTCTAGCAGATTAAATTCCTTGTTGTCAGAAAAATTATCTGAATCAAAAAATAAATATCACGAGGCTAACACGAGATTTATTGCAAGTTCGCCAAGAGGACTTTTAGACGTGCAAAGAGGCAGGATAGATTCGATAGAAAAATCTCTGTACTTAATGGGGGTAGATTTTGCATTGAAACGTGGCTATGCTATCAGCAAAGATAAGTCGGGTGCAATAATACGTAGAGCCAGCGAAATAGCCGATTCACAAGAATTCACTTTGCAATACTTTGACGGAGAAATCAGCGTCGAAAAGAAATAGTTTTCAACATTTTTTCCGAATTAGTTAAAAGAAGAAATGTCTGCGTAAGAGAATGCAGTTTCGAACAAAGATTCACCCTTAGCGCCAATGTATTTCACAGAAACTCTACGATTATCTTCTGGACCTGTGAAAGATATTGCAATGAAAGAACGCTTTAAAACAACACTTCCTGGAACACGGAAGAAGTTCATTTCTTTAGCTGTGTCTGCAATTCGCGCATTTACAGGTCCAGCAGTGATATCGAATATCGCATAAGCTCCAGGGCGAACGAGTCTGCTAACTTCGCCGTATTGTTTGTTTCCTGATATAAAGAACACTCCTGTAATTTTTTTTGTATTGATAAAATTTAATAATTCTCTGCGTTCGTTCTCAGCAAACGCATAATTTTCTGGTGCGCTTACAGGATTTGCAAAAGGCATATTCATCACGATAATTTTGAACTTATCTGTTGAAGATAGCAATGCTTGGCAAAGTTGATTGAGTTGAGTTCTACCTAAAATTTGTCTTTTACTTTGAACAGGCTCGAGCAAATCTTTTTCAGAACAATCATCCAGAACAAAGAATCTAGCATCGCAGTGTCTAAAAGTTGTGAACATGTAGTTGTTTGCGGTAGTTGGGTTTGCCCAGAACATCCTGAACATATCGTGAGAATCTTTTTTATTCCACAAAGTTCTGTCAGAATTTGGTTCGCCATAAGATACAGCACTCATTACGCCAATATTGCTTTGGCTTGTTAGAACTTTTTTCATATATGGTCTTGTGCGAGTATAAGCGAATCGTTCAAAGAATCCTGAGCGAGAGCCCCAGTCAGCTGTGCGTAAGCTTTCTATGCCACCTGCCCAAATTAGCGCAGCAGATTTTGTATCAGCGATTTTATCAAAAATTTCATCTTCGCCCCCCGGAATGCGAAAGGCTTCGTCATACTTTTCTTCGTTGTTATAAACTGTGCCTGCAACAGTGATGGTAAAGTCAGGAGCAGGGTGGCGCGTATAAAAATCGGGAGCAGTTTTGAAAGTAGAGGTGTAAGGATTCTCTACACCGTGTACGTAAATTTTGTAAGTATATTTAGTGTTTGGAGTCAGTCCAGAAAGTACAATTTTACCCATTGCATATTTAGAATTCCCGATTTTTTGTTGATTAGAATCTAATTCCCAAACAATGGGAAATTGCATAATTCTATTATCACCTTCTGCGGTGACGTCGCAAATATAATTTGTATGTCTGTCAGCTAAAAACCAAATATTAGCTTCGCGCATATCAACACTACCTAGCATAACGCTGTAGATTGGTGCGATAAAAGTTTCAGCGAGACCCAAAGTAAAGACTAAGCAAAGGGAAAGTATAGATAAAAATTTCTTCATAAAAACTAATCAGATTCGGGTTGAGATAGTATATCAATGCAGAGGCTTCTCAAGTCAAAAATGCTATTGTAGATATTCATTTTTGTTTGAGAGCTGTTTTCGCTTTGGTCTGCGGATATAGAGTCTATCAATGAAAGCACTGAATTTAGTTTAGAAATAGTTTTTTTACAGTGACAATTTGCAAAAGCATCTTCGCCTAAATCTATGGAATTTACTGCAAGCAGAATGTCGCGTGAGACTTCTTTTAGAATGCGAGAACACTTCCAAACATTAGATGCATTGCATTTGGATAGATTAATTAATTCTTCCAAATAAAAATCGATAGCTTCGGTTAGTCCACGCGAGACTATATAAATAGGATGATTTATCAGAGTCCAAGGCTCGATAGAAAATTCTATTTCTATGCCGTCTAAAGAAGTGTTTTCAAAGGGCGACATTGCCCAACCGGACATGGTTGCAATTTCTTCAAGACTTTTGCCTGATTTTTTTTGCTCTATATAAGTCTCTTTAAATTTCGCGATTTCTTTTTCAGATTTTTGAATATAAGAAACGCAATCTTTGACAGTCCAATCAGTTGATTGAAAATCGTCTGAAAAATCGCTATTAAAATCTGAATCGAATTCGTCCATGGTGTAAAATAGTAGAGCCAATAGCGCTGGGGCTTCAAGATAAATATTATCGACTTATAAAATTGTTTTTTAAGAAAAGCTTATTGCCATTTTTTCAAAAAGCATCCTAAGAACACAACATACACAGCCACAAGAGCTTGTAGGCTCAAGACCGAAATCGCTAATTCGGGCGAGGGCATCCAAGGCACTGTCAGCTGAGTTTGGATGAAGGCATCGTAGATTCTACTATCTTTCATTGTAGATAGATAGCCAGCCCAGCCCCAGTAGGTGTTGATGAAGGGTCTGCAAATCCAAACCAAAGATTCTGGTAGCGCGAGCACAACTCCAGACAGTGGCAATTGGAAGCCTACAAGGTAAATCGAAACTAAGTTCGCTTTTTCAGGAGATGCCCAGCACGCACTGAAAGCCAAACAAACCCATGTCATAGATATGCAAATCGCAGACAAAATAGTTGCTTGTAAAACTACGCTTCCTGGGAATCCGCAAACATATTTTACGAAAAGACACATCCACAAAGCTTGGAATCCTGCAATTATAGCGGTGAAAATTATTTTAGAAGATGCATAAGCAATTGGAGATAGTCCAATCAATCTTTCTTTTTCATAGAGATTGCGTTCGCTTGCGATTTCGCGTGCACCGTTGTTTGCTGCCATCAAATTCAACAAAACAACTTGGAATAGAATTAAGCCTGTAACTAAAGCGGAAGTGTTTGCAGCAGAAATTTGTATACGCAAATTTATTTGCATCTCTTCGATGAATCCTAAACTTCTGTCAAGAGAAAGACTTTCGATTTGAGGTAATCCGCCTAGTGCGAAAATCACAACAACTATGGGGAATCCGAAAGTGATTGCCAAAGTAAGAAACAAATAGGTTGAGTCTCTGAAAAAAAGTTTTGCTCTGCGCGCAAGCAAAGTAGATGCCTGACTAAGAATACTTGGGCGCTCTTCATTTGTAGTAACCGCAGGATACTCTTCTTTTGGCGCAACTATTTGAGCATATTTTTCTAGCCAATATTCTAAAGAGTGCTGATTTAATTTATCATAAAGTTTAAGAGGCGAATCTATGCCAAAGTATTCATTCAGATTTTCTGGCGAGCCTTGATATACAACTTGAGCTTCAAAAATCACAGTTACAGAATTAAAATAGTTTAACTTTGCTAAGTTGTGAATGATGCAAATAAAAGTTTTATTTTGTTCTTCGCAAAGATTTTTAAGCAAATCTAAAATTGCATTTTCAGAGAGAGGATCTAGACCAGTAGTAATCTCGTCACAAAACATTGTAGTTGGGTCATTCGCAAGCTCTATGCCTAGACCAATCCTGCGCAGTTGACCGCCAGACAAAGATTCAACCAGCTTTTCCGAGTGCGCTTTAAGACCAATTAAATCCAAGATATAATCAATTCTTTCTCTTTTCTTTTGAGCACTTTTTACGGATATATCAAGGGCTGTTTGAATACATTCTCTTACAGTTAGCTTTCCTTGAGCGCAGGTAAATTGCGGCGCGAATCCTACTTTGCCAATCAAATCTTCTGATGAATTAATTCTTTTGTCGCAAAAAAAAGAATCCCCTGTGCTAGGAATTATTTTCAATATTGCTTTTAAAAGCGTGGTTTTTCCGCAACCGCTAGGGCCAATGACAGCGTTCATCGCGTTCGCTTTGAAGGCGACGTTGGCGTTTTCAAGAATAGGCTTCTTGCTGTTAGGTACTTTGACTGTAAGATTATTGCAACTTAACATTACGCTTGAGATTTTTCAGAAAATTAAAATAATTGCAACAATGAAGAAAAAAAATTTTATATATTTGACTCTGCTAGCGATGTTTTTTGTTCCTAGCGCATTTGCTCAAGATGACCCTATTCCCGAAAATGAAACTAAGATAGTCTATGCAATTACTTTTGCAGATGATTCCGCATATCATTTTAGATTCTATACATTGTTTGGAGTTTCTTTGCAAAACTATATCACAGGTCCTTATAAAGTTACCGAAGTTGTTTTGGAAATTTCGGGCTCAAGTTCGCAAGTTCGCATATATTCAACAGAGCTTTTGGATCCTATGGATGCTCAAGGAATCGCGCAAAATGTATTGCCTGAAAACCTTAAAAAGTACGCGAATGCACCTACTCAGGTCGCGAATATAACCGCAAAAGGTAAAGAACAAGTTGCAAACACAGAAACTATTCCTGTCATAAAAGAGTACCCGATAACTACTCATAGTAAAACTATTGAATTCAAAGTTTCTAGTAAAGAGATTAAAAAATTCCATCGTGCAATCTTGCGAGAGTTCTTAGATTTCAAGGGCGAGCTGGGTAGTAATAGTTTCAAATTTACCGATACTAATATATGAGAAAAATTTTTCTTTTGCTGTTGATATCTCTTTCATTGCCTGCATTTGCTGAGGAGAAAATTGGCGATGTAACACAGTTTGGTGCGCATACATATATGCTTGTAAACGTGTTTAATACTTCTGAGCGATTCGATGAATTTCAAAAAAACGTAGAGATTTTAAAACGCGAAATGGCTATATTGAAGCAAACAACAACGGACCTTGCATTAGCCAAAACCGAAGCAGATAAAATAGAGCTTCAAAATAAAGTAAAAGAACAAGAAGACGCAATGGATAATAACGATGCTCTTATGCTCAAACACTACGCGTTCTCTACAAAAAGACAGTATAGGTTCGTTTTTGAAGAAACAAAACTTTGTACTCCATTAACAGAGGATGAAGTCACGAATTTAAAAAACTCAGAGGGCAAAGAATTAGATGCGGAAAAAATCATAGAAAAGGATGGCAAAGCTTTTTATATAGCAAAAGAAATTTCTGGAATAAAAGAGAATGAAAAATTTCAGCGAGCAATAAATTTTCCTATGATGCGCGCGCAAGAAATTGCTGCTCTGCGTAAGAGTTTAAAAGAAGAAACGGATATTTTTAAGAAGGCAGAAATAAGTGAAAAAATTGCAAAGGCTGAAAAAGCGATGCAAGAAGCTCAAGAGCTATTGCGCAAAGAATATAATTTAGACTCTTCAAAAAGTTGTTCAATGAAAGTTGAAAAAGTAAAACTTTATCTTTTGCTCACTCCAGAAGAAGTCATCAAATTACAAGCTGAAAAGAAAATATAATTATGGCAAAAAGCGCACGTAGCTTGTGGTCTGAAAAAATCAAAAGCGGAACTATTTCGAGTAAGAGTATTGGAACTGCAAAAAAAAAATCTGCAATTTTGACTTCGCGCAATCAGTTCTACGGAACAGTTCTAGGCATAGACCCAAGTTTGCGTGGCACAGGTCTTGCTGTCGTTAGGTACGAAAAAAATTCAAGACCAATTTGCTTAGATAAATTTTGCGTAAGAAATAAACCTACTATCAGTATGCCCGATTGCTTAGCAAATATTTATAGAAATGTTTGTGCGATGATAATTAAGTACGATATCAAATTTGCATCAATAGAATCTAGTATCTATGTTCAAAATATGAATACCGCAGTTATCTTAGGTTCTGCAAGAGGCGCGGCAATTGCGGCAGTTGCTTGTAATCAAGCGTTACTATATGAGTATGCTCCACTTCGTATCAAGCAGGCTGTGATTGGATACGGTAGAGCGTCAAAAGAACAAATAATAAAAAGCATTCAAGGCTTAGTTGATAATACGGATAAAATAAATTCTGACGAAGCCGATGCAGTTGCAACTGCATTAACACATATATATACATTTAAAGGGACTTTATGAAAAAAACACTTATAGTAATGGCAGCTGGCTTGGGAAGCCGATTCGGAGGTCTTAAACAACTCAGCAAATTTGGCGAAGAAAAATTGGCTCTAGTAGATTACGCAATTCTTGACGCGATTGATGCAGGATTTGAGAAAATAGTTTTCGTTGTTCGCGACGATATTATTGAATTATTTAAAGAAGAAATTTCTGCAAAATACGAAAATAAAATTAAAATAGAACACGTCTGCCAGAGAATAAATTCTTTGCCAGCGAATTTCAAAGCGCCTGCAAACAGGGAAAAACCTTGGGGTACAGCGCAGGCTGTCTTGACTTGCAAAGACGCAATAGAGGGAGCTTTTTTGGTTATCAATGCAGACGACTATTATGGTAAAAGTTCATATAAACTTGCAGCAAATTTTATGGATGAAAAAATTTCCAAAGATGTTTGTGGATTGATTGCATATAAATTAAAGAACACACTTTCTAGCGTAGGCGGAGTTTCTCGCGGAGTTTGTGAATCGGATGCAGAGGGCTTTCTAAAAGACATCACAGAGACTTTTGAGCTTGTGCAAAAAGGCGACTGTATTATAGACAAAGAGGGCAAAAAGTATACAGGCGAGGAATTCGTCTCAATGAATTTCTGGTGCTTTGCTCCTGAATTTATGGATATTTTAGAAAAATATTTTATAGATTTTTTAAAAGAAAATTCCGATAATTTGAAATCAGAATGTTATCTTCCATACGCTGTCAATTGGGCTGTGAAAGAGGAAATAATGAAAGCAAAAGTTCTTTGTGCAGACGAAATTTGGAAAGGTGTAACTTATGCCGAAGATAAACCCGAAGTAGAGGCTTTTTTGAAAGCATCACGATAGCTATTTGACTTTACAAGAAATAAGAATGAATTATCATTACAAACAAATTAAAACAATTTAATTGGGGGAAAAATATGGAAAAAAAAATAATAGTTTTTATAACAATGTTTATAATTTCTTTTGCGAATGTTACATTTGCAAAAATACCAAAAATTGCGTTGGGGCCGCCTGTCGCCACTTTTGAAGATGGTACTTCGGAAGCGTGGGTATCTCATCCAGAGCTCTGGAAGAATGTCGCAAAGAAATCTGAAATTGTTTTGACTTTCGATGGAGCGATAAAAGAAAAAGGATGGATAAAACCTGTCGATCCAAAGGCTCTTGTAGAGACTGCAAAAAAATTAAATCTTGGAATTGCAATTGAGTTTTCTCTTTTCGCAGCGCCAGTGGAAGTGCCTTCAGAGGGTAAACTTGCGGCAAAAGTTTTAGTGGATAGCATCCTAAAACCTATCTATGATGCAGGCGGTGAAGTTCATTCAGTTTATCTCGATGGACCAGATTATAGACTCTTAGAAGGTGCGCATAAACGTGGTCCTGGTAATGGTCTTAGCGTTGAAGAGTATGCTAAAGAAATGGTGCTTTTTTGGAAAGCAGTTCACGAGTTTGATCCTATGATTAAAATTTGTCCTATTGAAGATCCAAAAGCTTGGGAGTTCGATGCGGAGACTCCATGCTTCTTTGATAAAACTGGAAATACACAAAAAACAGGAGTTCGTTTAAAAGACTCTCTCGATGCGCTTTACAAGGCACTCACCGAGGCGGGCGAGACAATTCCGATTATTTCTCTAGATTGTCCTTATCCATATTATATCTATAAAAAATCTCAAAACGGAGTAGAGATAGATACAAAGCAAGCTATTTTGAAAATGCAAAAATGGTGTGCTGAACGTAAAATCGAGTTTATGATGATTGTCAATACTGAGCCTAAATTTGGTGGTAAGCTTGCTGAAATGAGTGAATCAAAAAGAGAAGAACTCAACGAGCATTATAGAGAAGATTGCCTTAGATATATTGAAATGCTTTACAATGACGGTGTAAAACCAGATTGGATAATGCTTGAATCGTGGTATCATGTACCAACGAAAAATGTTCCAGAAACTCAAGAAGGCACATTTTTCAATATAACAAACGAGTGTATAGATTTGATAAAAGCGCTGTATAAGAATCCTAAAAAATGATAAAAATTTTACTGAAAAGTGTTTGCATATTAATTTGTGCAAACACTATTTGTTTGGGCGCAATGCCTTTGATTTCAATGAAACCAAAAGCGTGTCCACCAGATCAGCCAGACCATTCTTGGATAGCTCATCCAGAGGATTGGGCATTCTGTGCAGAAAAATCTTCCGAACTGATGGTAAGTGAAGGAGTGATTTTGGATAGGGTAGGCGTGCCTAAAGTTGATGTAAATGTCTTGATAGAAACTGCTAAAAAAACAAATCAAACAATAGCAATAGAGTTTTCTCTTTTCGGACACAATAAAGCCCTCGAAGACAAAATTAATCAGGGAGCAAGAGCAGGGAAGCTTGTAATTGAAAAGCTTTTAAAACCTATTTATCAAGCAGGCGGAGAGGTTGGTGTCTTGTACTTGGATGGCCCTGATTATCGCTTGCTTAAGGGACTGCATAAGTTCTCAGAAAATGCTTTGAATTTAGAAGAGTACGCGCAAGCTATGATTCTTTTTTATCAAACTATTCATAAATTTGACCCTATGATTAAAATAGGTTTTATCATAGATCCAAAGGCTTGGGATTTTGATAAAGATACAATAGGATGCCATAATGTTTATACTCGTAAGAGTGGAATTTTTTTAGAGGATAATCTTAATGCGCTCTACGATGCATTTGCAAAAAGCGATGAGAAAATAGATTTTTTATGTACCGATTGTCCTTACTGGTACTATACGCAAAAACAAAATCTTAGAGACAAAAGACCTGTTTCACAAAAAGAAAATTTTTTAAAACTTCAATCGTGGTGTGTTGAAAGAAAAATGGATTTTCGAATCATAGTAAACGATCACCCCAAACTTAAAGGCGAAGTTGATAATTTCACAACTGAACAAAAAGCAGAATCTAATGAATCTTATCAAGAAAGTTGCTTAAACTATATTAACGATTTATATGCAGATGGTATTCGTCCAAATTGGATTGTGTTTAATTGTTGGTATAAAGTTCCAACAAAAAATTCCCCGGAAACTACTTCTTATACCTTTTTTAATACAACTAAGCTTTGTATAGAACTTTTGGAGTCTCAGTATAAGAAATTAGATTCTGAATGAGGATAAAAAGTTTCTTATACAAATCTTATTGATTCTAAAAAAAGCGGCGATAAAAAGATACATAAATGAATGTGAAAAAATGTGATTTCATTAAATAAAAGTTTTATTTAATAATGTTACACGTTTTAAAAAAAGAGTTGACAAAACTTTTGGAAAATATGAGTTTCGGACTATCAAAATATGACAACAGGATATAACAAATCAATCCTAGGGGTATCTACACGCGTTGTAGAGGCTGTTTTGTTGACG
>JGI994J12354_10000318_pt1 | contig 47392 bp, 47 predicted proteins | sample IntmicLarv3ML3BL_FD_12354 | JGI IMG/M metagenome (IMG submission 12354) | reverse complement strand
CTCATCGCAGGCAGCCTATGCGAACGGGCGCATCTGTATATATGGGACGAGCCACTGAACTTTATCGATGTATTGTCGCGTATGCAAATAGAGGCTCTGATACTGGAATACGCACCGACCTTACTGTTTGTAGAGCATGACGCCGCCTTCACCAAAACCATCGCCACCGAAACCATCATTCTCCCGTAATACCGCCGCCCCTTCGCGCATACAATGTACAAACCCGCGAAGGAGGACACCTCATGGAACACTATACAGACGAAACCCCGCGCATCACAGTGGATTTGGTTGAAAAAGGGTTGGTGCCGGGCAGGACCTCGGGGATTCTGCCGCATTCCCGGCGAAGCGCCGAGCCTATTTTCAACTCAAGCCACGATACCCCGCCCGAGGACAGCCACCCCGGCACCTACCGAAGCCCCATACGCGGCAGCTATATCCGCGAGGCCTATGATGCCCCGCACCGCTTGCGTGAACCCCGCAGGCGAAGCTGGCGCGAAACACTGCTGATGCAATGCACAGTCTGCGGGATACTTCTTGCGGCGGTGCTGTTTATGAACGTGGCAGACACCCGCGCCACCAACGGGGCCATGGCATGGCTCCGGCTTACCCTTACCGAGGATTCAAGCACGGCAGGGCGGGCCATCAGCTCGATATGGGATACCGTGCGCGGCGTGTTTGCGGATGGCGAGCCTGCCGTGCCCAACACTTTGCCTGTCGGCACAAACGCTCCAACCAACACCGCCGCGCCGAAAGACCCCACCCAAACAACCGGCATCGGCGAACCGGCCTTTGACCCTGCGCAGATCAATGCCGACCGTATCGACGAGGATATTCTTGATTCCATCGTTAATGCACCTGAGCTATATAACCAAAAAAACTAATCCGCTCCGCCGATGAAACAACCTCCGGCGGAGCGAACCCAATCCCTGAGCCAAACCCCGGCACCCCGCCATGGCCCGCCCCTGTGGGCGGCGTGATAACCTCCCTGTTCGGCGGACGCATCAACCCCGTTTTGCAAACCTATGAAGTGCTGCACAACGGGATCGATTTTGCCGCCGACATCGGTACCCCCGCCGTGGCCGTGGCCGACGGCATCATTACGGAAATCGGCAGCTCCCCAACATATGGGCTGTTTGTCAAATACGAAATTGCGGGCGGCTATACCGTTATGTATGCGCATTTAAGTGAGGCTGCCGCCACGGTTGGTGACATTGTGCCCGCAGGCGAAACCGTCGCCTTCACAGGTAACACCGGTTTAAGCACGGGGCCGCATCTGCATTATTCCGTTTGGAAGGACGGCACCCTCCTCGACCCCATTGGCTTGATTCGGTGATGCCGCCTTTTTGTTTTAACACATCTGCGGCGAAACTCGAAGCCTATTTTCAAGTTAAGCAACTCGGTTGCTTTAGTTGAAAAAGGCCTTGGAGCGAGGCATGAATGCGCGACTTCTGGCGCATTCGGGACGATGCTCGAAGCCTATTTTCAAGTTAAACAACTCGGTTGCTTTAGTTGAAAAAGGCCTTGGAGCGAGGCATGAATGCGCGACTTCTGGCGCATTCGGGACGATGCTCGAAGCCTATTTTCAAGTTAAACAACCCCACAATAAGGAGCGTGCGGCCTTGATTCGCTTTTCTCTTGACGGACTTACCATCCGCGTATCTGTTATCGTGTTTCTCCTGTTGCCCTTTGCCCTTGCCTTTGGACTGGCAGGGCAATTTCTTTTTCTGTTTGCCGCTGTCACATGGCACGAAACGGCACATGTATTGGCCGCATACCGTTTCGGCCTGCATACCGTGCGCATAGATATCACCCCTATCGGCGAGGTGGCCGTCATCCCGCACACCGAAGCCTTGCCTGTATGGAAGCGGCTTTGCATATTGCTGGCGGGGCCTGCCTCCAGCCTGGCTCTGGCCGGGCTTTGTTATGCCGCCACTGCGTCCTTGCCTGTAAACTTGACAACTCTGATACATATCAATCTGGCGATAGGGTTGTTTAACCTGCTGCCTTTTGTACCGCTGGACGGCGGGCGTGTTGTGGAGGTTTTGCTTGCACGCGCCATAGGCGCCCTGACCGCCTGCCGCATCACGCAAAAATTCAGCACCTGCGGCGGCCTATTGCTGATGGCCGCAGGCTTCCTGCAAGCCGCGTTGTTTCCTCTAAACTTTTCCTTGCTTTGCATAGGGCTGTATCTGCGCAGGGCGTGCCGCGAGGCGCATTTTACGCAAGCCTTCGCCATTTACCAAGGTTTGGCCATGACCAAACAAAAGGCCGGCTTTCGCAAATATCTGCCCGTTAAAACCTACTCCGTCCCCTCTGATATGCCTGTGAAGACTGTTTTTGCGCGGCTAAATTGGGATACATTCCATATTTACCACCTCCGTACCACAGGCTGCTGCCTTACCGAGCAGGATATTCTTGCCTATATCCGCGAAAACGGCTTGCAGGGGGTGCTATCTGACATCGTTCCGTCATTGTATAACCGCGAAAAATGTGATACAATGGGTTAATGCCGGACAAAACAATTTCACAATACGGAACGGGGGCAAAACATTTTGAGCGAGCTAACGACCGATACAAAAGAAACTCGATTTGCCGCAATGCTGCACTCACTTAAAGAAAAATCCGAACGTGTGCAGACATTATACAGCGAAATATATTCGGAAACCGAGCAAAAGAAAGCCCATCTTGCGTCTTTGGCCAACGCGCCAAAATCCGCTAAAGTCCTAAAGACCGAATGGAAGAAGGAGCGCAAAACCCTTCGCCGCAGTCATTCGCGGTATGTAAGCAAAGCGATCGGTTTTGACAGGGTATACCGTGTAATGGATTTCTTTTTGGTTCCAATCGGTATCTTCCTCCCATACCTCATCGGCCTGATTATGCAGGAGTCAGACTTCAGCAAATACATACCAAATGGCATCACCAATGTATTCCGGCAAACTGTTTTGGACACAGCCGCCTACTTCGGCCCTATCGCCGAATCTTCCGATTGGTCTGACATTCTCAGCGGGCTTTTGACCGGGTTGTCCGTCATTCATTTCAGCACTTGGGTATGTTCTGCCGTTTCAGTTTTGCTTTGTCTGCTACCGTGGCATTGGTTTATTAAAGTGTCCGAGTTGGGCGCCTTAAAAAACGTCCACAACGGCAGTTTGGAGATTCCGCTCTACACACCCGAAAATCGGGAACGGCAAAAAGAAATCGACTTTCTGTACAAGGCCTTAAAAAAGGAAATCCCGCCAACACTTCGGTTGGGAAATAAGATGCTTGGCGTTTCGCTCAAAAACAACATAGTTGACGAGCAAACAGTCCAATACATGCAGCATATCGAGCTGCTTGGCAAGCGGGCCGAAGAGGTAACGCTGAAGGGGCATCTTCGGGCGCTGCGGAAGCGCCACCGCACATATGCATATATTTCCGGTGACACAATTCTGGCTGTTCTCGGCTTTGCTGTGGTCGCCTGCGCCGGGCTTGCGGTAAGCGCCGCGGCAGACGGCATTGCCGGTGGTTTGAACGATATGAGCCGCACCCCCTATTCGAAAGTTAGGGGCGACGATTAAACGGAACTTCGCGTGCGAAAATGCGCGTGGTTCCCAAATATGCACTTTGGAGGAATGGTTTTGCTGTACACAGATGAAATGCTTTTGCAAGTCGAACGTCCCGCACGCTATATCGGCAACGAGTTTAACCGTGTGGTGAAACAGGCAAGCGAGGTTGATTTGCGCTTCGCGTTTTGCTTCCCCGACACCTACGAAATCGGCATGAGCTGTTTGGGCCTGCAAATTTTGTACTATTTCCTAAACCGCCGCGAGGATACATGGTGCGAACGGGTTTTTGCCCCATGGCATGATATGGAGGCGCTTATGCGGGAAAAGAGCTTCCCCCTTGTCACCGTTGATTCTTATGACGAGGTAAGCGCGTTTGACTTTGTGGGCTTTACCCTGCAATATGAAATGTGCTACACCAATGTGTTAAACATGCTTGATTTGGCGGGTATCCCCCTCTATGCTAAAGACCGCGCGGAAGGCGACCCCATCATTTGCGCGGGTGGCCCCTGCACCTATAACCCCGAGCCGCTGGCCGATTTTGTGGACTTTTTCTACATCGGTGAGGGCGAGGTTGTGCTGGACGAAATACTGGATTTATACAAGGCCAACAAACAAAACGGCGGCACGCGCGAGGCATTTTTGACGAGCCTGCTTTCTGTGCGCGGCGTATATGTGCCGAGGTTCTATGATGTGTCTTACAACAAAGACGGCACCATCGCCTCTTTTGCCCCAAACCACCCCGATGCCCCGTCTGTTGTGGAAAAGGTCATCGTCAACGATATGGACGCGTCCTTTTTCCCGACAGAGCAGCTTGTCCCCCTTGTGGAAACGGTACACGACCGCGCGGCGGTGGAGGTGTTTCGCGGGTGCATTCGCGGATGCCGCTTCTGTCAGGCGGGGTATGTATACCGCCCCGTGCGCGAAAAGGCTCACGAAACCTTACTGGGGCAAGCTTCCGGGCTGATCGCCTCCTCCGGGCACGACGAAGTTTCGCTTGTGTCTTTAAGCACGGGCGACTATCGCGAATTTAAACCCTTGGCGGAAGGTTTGCTGGACACTTTTAACGGCTGCGGCGTAAACATATCGCTGCCCTCTTTGCGTATCGACGCATTTAATTTAGAGCTGATGAACAAGGTGCAGGAGGGGCGGCGCTCAAGCCTTACCTTCGCCCCGGAGGCAGGGTCCCAGCGTATGCGGAATGTCATTAACAAAAACATATCCGAGGACGAAATCCTAAACGGCTGCGGCCTTGCCTTTGACGGCGGCTGGAACCGCGTGAAGCTTTACTTTATGATCGGCCTGCCTTGTGAGGAGGATGCGGATGTTGAGGGTATCGGCGCACTTGGCGACAAGATTGTGGACAAGTTTTACGCCCTGCCCTTGGAAAAGCGCCCGCGCCCTGTTTCTATCTCTATGAGCGCGTCCTGCTTTGTGCCCAAGCCCTTCACCCCGTTTCAGTGGTCGCCGCAGGACACTTTGGCCTCGTTTGAACAAAAGCAGCAAATCGTTAAGCGAAGCATCCATAAAAAGCAAATCAAATTTTCCTACCACAACGCCGATGTAAGCGTGCTGGAAGGCGCTATGGCGCGGGGCGACCGGCGCGTGGGCGCGGCAATCTACAAAGCATGGGCATTTGGCGCCCGTTTCGACGGCTGGACCGAAAAGTTCAACTTCTCGTTATGGGCAAAGGCCTTTGACGAAGCCCGGGTTTCTATGGCATTTTATGCCGCACGCAAGCGAGATTTTACAGAGATTTTGCCGTGGGATTTTATATCCATCGGCGTGGATAAAGCCTTCTTCATCCGCGAGATGGAAAAGGCAGAAGCGGCGGCCGTAACGCCGGACTGCCGCACGGCCTGCGCCAACTGCGGCGCAAGATGTTTCGGGGGAGGTGTTTGTTTTGAGTGAAGTGACCGCCAGACCCATATTTAACGGCAATCCCACAAACTACCTTTACACCGTAACTTTCGCCAAACACGGCCCTGCGCGGTTTTTGGGGCATTTAGATTTGCAGACGCTTTTCCACCGCGCTTTGCACCGCGCCAAGCTGCCCGCCTCATACTCGAACGGGTTTAACCCGCATCTGCTGGTCAGCTTCGCCCAGCCCCTGCCCCTTGGCATGTCCAGCCGGGTAGAGCTTCTGGATATCGACATGAACGAAACAGTACCGCCGAGTGAGCTTGTGGACAAGCTCAACGCCTCTTTGCCCGATGGCATTGAGGTGCTTGCGGCCAAGCTTATGCCGCTCGGGTCAAAATCCACCGCCTCTGCGGTAAGCGGGGCCTTATACGAAATGGAGTTTCCGTATGATAAAACCTTGCGGGGCAATCTGGATGCGGCCATCGGGCAAATTTTGGCAAGCAAAGAACTCTTTATCGAGAAAAAAACCAAGCGCACCGTGACGCAGGCAGACATCCGCCCCGACATCGCCTCGCTTGTAAACATTTCCACGGGCGGAAGAATCTTGGTATCCGCCGTGCTGGCCACGGGCAGTTACCGCAATTTGAAGCCCGAATTTGCCGCGCGGCTGATTGCCGAACACGGCGGGGCCTTGTTTTCGCCGTTTGCCATGCGGTATGTGCGGCAAAAAATTTATTTGAACGGGATGGGTGGCTTGATAGGCGATGAACCGAATCTTGGTTGACAGAAACCCGCATAACAACGTCACCCGCACCGCGCTGATGCATGGCGCACGGCTGGTAGAGGTGCTTTTCAGCGGGGCCGAGGCCTCTGTGGCGGGCAATATTTACGCGGGGTTGGTGGACAGCATTTTGCCAAGCCGATTTGCCTTTGTAAACATCGGGCTGGAGAAAAACGCGTTTCTTTATATCGACGACTCACGCGAGGCCGATTTGTTTAAGGACGAAAACGGCAAGCCCGTGCTGCAAATAAAGCCGGGGCAAACCATCCTTGTACAAGCATTAAAGGATCCGTCAGGCGAGAAGGGCGCGTATGTGACCGGCCGCCTTGGTTTTAAGGGGCGCTTTGTGGTGCTAAGCAAGCTGACAAACCGCCGCCCCGGCATTGGCATCTCCAAAAAAATCGAGGACGCGGGAGAGCGCAAACGCCTAAAGCGTATCGTTGCGGCACATCTGCCTGAGGGCACGGAAGCCGTTGTCCGAACAAACGCGGCGGGCTGTGCCGAGGCGGAACTGGCCGCCGAAATCCGGCGGCTGTCGATATTGTGCCAACGGGCGGAAACAGAGTGGCAGTTTGTCAAAGCGCCCGCCTTGCTGCAAGCTTTTGGCGCGGCGGCGGCCTCGGATGTGTCTGAGCTGTTTGACAAAACTGTGGACGAAATTGTGATAAACGATACCTCGCTTTTTACAGAAATCGCAGATGCAGCGGCGGGCTTTTTTGCAGGGGCCGAGGCAAGGGTCAAACCCTATGACGCAGATATCCCCCTATTTTCTGCATACGGCGCAGAAACACAGATAGAGAAGGCCTTGCAGAAACGGGTGTGGCTGAAATCCGGCGGTTTTTTGGTGATCGAGCAAACCGAGGCCTGCGCGGTAATCGATGTCAACACAGGCAAGTACGCGGGCAAGAAAGACCACGAGCAGTCCGTTTTAACTGTCAATCTGGAAGCGGCGGCGGAAATCGCCCGGCAGCTTCGCCTGCGCAATCTTGGAGGCATCATCATCGTTGATTTTATAGACATGAAGCAGCCCGAAAGCGTGCAAAGGCTGACGGCGGCGCTGTCTTCACAAATCAAGCTTGACCGGGTGGCTGCCAAGGTGGTCGGCATGACAGAGCTTGGTCTGATGCAAATGACACGCAAAAAAATCCGCAAACCCTTGGCGGCGGAAATTTACCAAACGAAGGAAGGGCAAACGATATGACACACATAAAAAAATGGGCGGCCCTGTGCCTGGCTCTGATGTTGGCTGTGGTTGGGATATCCGCTTCCGTGGCGGCAAACTCGTCTTTGCCGCAAACAATACGAATCGGTTTAAGTGCCCATCAGGAGCGGGATTCCATCACCATCGGCAATTCTTCCGCGGTTTTCGGCTATGAACAAAACGGGCAGTTTACGGCAAGCGGCACTTTGCAAGGCCCGCTTTCGGTACAGCCTTCTGCCTTGCGGTTTGTGCGGCTTGATACAGTGTATACAAACTTCACACAAGCACAAAATGCCGCCTTGTCTCTGACGACGGCTTATGCGGCATCCCCTTGCTTTGTATCGCCTGGGGAGTGGTATGTATATATAGGCGGCTTCACCTCCGACAGCGAGGCGGCGGCCGTTAGAAATACCTTGGGGCTTCCGTCCACGCTTATGCCCGCCAATACCCACCGCGTGCTGGTGTCAAGCGGCGGGGTTTCCGCACTTCTCTTTGACAGCGCTTATAAACTGCAAATCGTGGGCGCAAACGGCACAGATATCACAATCGGCAGCCGTTCTTATCGCGGCTGTGTTGAGCTTGGGCGGTACACAAACGCCAAGCTTTCGGCGGTTAATGTGCTTCCCACGGAGGAATATTTGTACAGCGTGGTAGCCTCTGAGATGCCGTCCTCATGGCATCTCGAGGCGCTGAAGGCACAGGCTTGCGCCGCGCGCACCTATTCTTTCGGGCGCATCGGGCACCACACAGCAGGTGGGTATGACCTCTGCGACACCACGCATTGCCAGGCCTACACAGGCAAAGGCGGTGAAGCCGCCTCCACCCGTGAGGCGGTGGAGGCCACGCGGGGCATTCTGATTTATCATGACAATACACCTATCGCAAACGCCGTCTTTTTCTCCTCCTCAGGCGGGATGACGGACAACAGCGAAAACGTTTGGGTGGCGGCGGTGCCGTATTTGCGCAGCGTGTCCGAACTGAATGAACCGACCGCCAAACAGTGGTCGGTCAGCTTCACCATGGCAGAAATCGGGATGCTTCTGCGCGATCGAGGCATAAATATCGGCACCGTCACAGGCGTTTCTATTGACAGGCTTGAAAACGGGCGCGTGCAATCCTTAACCATTAAAGGCACCAACGGCTCCCAAAACTATACCAAGGAAAGCATACGCACGTTGTTTTCCTTAGACAGCCGCCATTTCACTTTGGTAAACGGAGCGGCCACACAAACCCCCGCCACGGTCAGTGTGCTGCAAAACGGTACGGCCGCTACGGCGGCGCTGCCGTCCTTAATGGTGCTGGATGCAAACGGAAATGCTGTGCCTGTTTCGGGCTTGGGAAACACAGTATACGCCGCCGGCGCGGACGGCACCCGCGCCTTGCCCGTCACCATACAAACCGCAACCAGCGTATCCGGGGCGAACACCATCACCATGGTCGGCTCAGGCTGGGGGCATGGCGTGGGCATGAGCCAGCACGGGGCCAAAGGCATGGCGGAAATGGGCTATGGCTTTAAGGACATTTTGCGTTGGTATTACACAGGCGTGGAGGTGCGGTAATGGAGGTATCTGACTTTACATTTGATTTGCCGCCGGAGCTGATTGCCCAAACGCCGCTGGCGGATCGTTCCGCCTCCAGGCTTTTGCGTTTGAACAGGCGAACCGGGGCAAGGGCGCATCATGTATTTAAGGAACTGCCCGCCTTTTTGCGCAAGGGTGACTGCCTTGTTGTTAACGATACACGCGTAATTCCCGCACGCCTAATTGGGCAAAGGGAAGGCAAAACTGCAAGGGTTGAGCTTCTTCTTCTCAAGCGGCTGACGGCCGACACATGGGAAACGTTGGTCAAGCCCGGACGCAAAGCAAGGCCGGGCGACCGGATGGAGTTTGGCGGCGGCATCCTTCGCGCGGAAGTGCTTGACATCGTTGAAGAAGGAAATCGCCGCATCCGCTTCGAGTATGACGGCATTTTTGAGGAAATACTGGACAAGCTCGGCGAAATGCCGCTGCCTCCATATATAACAGAAACACTTAGCGACCGCGAGCGTTACCAGACCGTGTATGCCGCCAATGACGGCTCTGCCGCAGCCCCGACGGCGGGATTGCATTTCACGCCGGAACTGCTGGCAAACCTTGTGTCACAGGGCATTTCCATCGCGCAAATCACTTTGCATGTAGGGCTTGGCACCTTCCGCCCCGTGAAGGTAAACGCCATAGAGGATCATGCCATGCATTCCGAATATTACGAAATCACCCCCGAAGCGGCGGAAACCATTAACCGATGCCGCGCAAACGGGGGGCGCGTGATTGCCGTGGGAACAACGTCTTGCCGCACACTTGAATCCAACGCGAGCGGCGGAAAATTACAGGCGGGAAGCGGCTGGACAGATATTTTTATATACCCCGGATACACATTTCAAATCGTGGACGGGCTTGTAACAAATTTCCACCTGCCTGAATCAACGCTGATTATGCTTGTGTCGGCGCTTTGCGGGCGGGAAAACACGCTGGCCGCCTATGAAGAAGCCGTACGGGAGAGGTATCGATTCTTTAGCTTTGGGGACGCGATGCTGATTATATAAACACAGCGAGGGGAGGCGGCGTTCATGCAATACAAACTGTTTGGAAGCACGGGTACACGGTTGTCCGCATTTGGCTTTGGAGGTTCCCGCTTCCGCAACGGAAAATCCATCGTAGAAAACGCGGAGATTGTGCAATACGCCATTGAGAATGGCGTAAACCACTTCGATTCCGGCCCGGGCTACGCGAATAGCGAGGCGGTTTTCGGGCTTGCCGTCAAGGGCTTACCGCGTGATTCGTTTTGCATGTCCTGCAAAAATCAACCGGCCTTTTATCAGGATAAGACAACCTTTTTGGACGAACTCAAGCGCTCTTTGGAAGCATTAGGACTTACCTATCTGGATTTTTACTATATGTGGAATGTGAAGCGTTTCAGCGAATACGAAGCCGCCATATCCATTGGCCATCAATACGAGGCGTTGCTTGCGGCCAAGCGCGAGGGGCTTGTACGGCATATTTGCCTGTCGTCGCATTTGGATGCGAAGGAGTCTATACAAATTATCAATGACGGCAAAATAGAGGGCATATTATTAAATTTGAATATATTGAACTTCCCATACACCATCGAGGCCGCCGCCCGTGCCAAGCAAAGAGGTATCGGCGTGGGGCTGATGAGCCCGTTATACGGGGGCCAGATTCCGCAGAATGAGGAACGCCTGACATTTTTGCAGGCGGACGGCCTGACCCCGACGGAAGCGGCTTTGCGCTTTGCGGGCGGGCTGTGGTGCGCGGACTATGCCTACATCAGCTTTGGCAGCAAGGCGGAGATTGCCCACGCCTGCCGTATCGCAAACAGGCAGGAGCATTTGGATGATGCCGCCGTACAGAACCTTCGGGGCATACTCGGCGCCGGGCTGACGCAATCCTGTTGCGGCTGCGGGTATTGTATGCCCTATTGCCCGAACGGGCTTCCCATCGCCGAGTATATGACCTATTACAACCGCAAATCCCTTTTCGGCGTATCGCAGGAGGATTTTGAGGGACGGCTTGGCTTCCACCGGGATTGGTTTATGCTGGCCAAGCGAAAGGCGGACGCGAAGGACTGTATACAATGCGGGCGTTGTGAAGCGGAATGTACCCAACATATCCCTATTATGAAGCGCATGGCGGAGCTTGCTGAAATCGAGGCAAATATAGTGTAGGCTATGCTTGTAAAGGAGTTTTATCATGACCTGCAAACTGGCTATACTTGATATAGACGGCACCATCGCTGAGCCGGGCAATCGCATCCGCCCGCGGGTCAAGGCGGCCATGCGCGCATTGCAGGCGCGTGGCGTGCCCGTTTGCCTAAGCACGGGGCGTAACCTTGCCCACACATTACCCATTCTGGACGCGCTTGATATGGATTTGCCCTTCTCCACGGTGGACAGCGCCTTTATTTATGAAGGCCGAAGCGGCGGCATTCTGTTTCGAAACGTGTTACCCCCCGCCATTCAGGAGGGTATACTGGGCATCGCCGCACGGCATAATGTGTATATCGAGGCCGTGACGGACACGCATTACAACAAACTGCTGCGCGGGACAGCCGCGTTTGACTATGGCGACTGTAATGGCACCCCGCTTGTTCGGTATGCCGAAGATTGCCAAGATTTGCTGCATCTGCCGCCTGATATCGGCGAGTTTATATTCGGCGGCGCGGCGGCGGATATTTCTTCGTTGCGCGGCGCGATTGCCGCAGCTTATGGTGATGCCGTCAGTTTGCGGGATGATTTATGGGAGGGATATTTGTTTGCGGGCTTGCGGGGGTTGAATAAAACCTTGGGCTTGCGTTTGCTGTGCCGGCATTTCGGGGTGGACGTGGCCGAGGCCTGTGCCATTGGTGACGGGCTGAACGATTTGGATTTTTTGGCCCTCGCGGGGACGGGCGTGGCCATGGGCAACGCGGATGACCGCACCAAAACGGCGGCGGACTATATAACAAATACGATACAGGCCGACGGCGCGGCATTGGCGTTGGAAAAATTTTTTGGCGAGGTTTGATATGGACTTATTTGACATGCAAAGGGAAGCTAAAATGAAAAGGGAAGCGCCCTTGGCGGCGCGTATGCGGCCGCTTTCGCTGTCGGATTTCGTTGGGCAGGAGCATATTGTCGGACGAAATACGCTTCTTTACCGCGCCATTCAAGCCGACAAGCTTCGCTCCATCATTTTATATGGCCCGCCCGGCACAGGCAAAACAACGCTGGCGCAAATTATCGCCAATACCACCAAAAGCGAGTTTGTCCAGCTTAACGCCACCACCTCCGGCATCAAAGACATTAAGGAAACGGTGGAAAACGCCAAAGCGCTTATCGGCATGACGGGGCGGCGCACCATTTTGTTTGTGGATGAGATCCACCGCTTCAACAAATCTCAGCAAGACGGGCTTTTGCCGCATGTAGAGGACGGCACAGTCATCCTTGTGGGCGCCACGACCGAAAACCCTTACTTTGAGGTCAACAAAGCGCTTGTGTCGCGCTCGCTCATTTTCCAGCTTAAGCATCTGACAAAGGAGAACATATTGGAGTTGATGCGGCGAGCCGCCGATGATGACCGCGGGCTTGGGCTGCACAAACTCATTTTGCATGACGACGCGGCGGAATTTTTGGCCGATGTGGCCAATGGCGATGCGCGCGCGGCGTTAAACGCGTTGGAGTTGGCGGCGCTGACCACCGATGCAGACACAAACGGGCAAATCATCGTAGATATAGCTGTGGCACAGGCGTGCATACAGAAGCGAGCGCTGAATTACGACCGCGACGGGGACAATCACTATGACACCATTTCCGCGTTTATCAAAAGTATGCGCGGGTCTGACCCTGACGCGGCGCTGTATTATTTGGCGCGAATGCTGTATGCAGGGGAAAATGTGCGGTTTATCGCGCGGCGCATCGTGATTTGCGCGGCAGAAGACGTGGGCAACGCCGACCCGCACGCGCTTATGCTGGCCACTTCGGCCATGCAGGCGGCGGATTTTGTAGGCTTGCCTGAAGCGCAAATCATCCTTTCGCAGGCTGTGGCTTATATCGCGTGTGCGCCCAAATCAAACTCCTCTTTGGGCATCTTTGCGGCCATGGAGGATGTGAAAAACAAGCGCATATCAGGGATACCGAACCATCTGAAAGACGCTCATTACCAAAACGCTAAAGATTTGGGTAACGGGGTGGATTATGACTATCCGCACGCCCACCCCGGACACTATATCCCGCAGCAATATTTGCCGGACGAGTTGCTGGGGACGGAATATTATAAACCATCAGAAAACGGTGTGGAGAAGAAAATCAAAGAATCGCTGGCGCGGCTGCGCGGGCGGGCAGAGTAATTGATACCATACGGAGGTGAACGCATATGCCGCTTTCAGAGGTGATCGCCGCATTGTTGCGGGTGATGTTTGTCTTAAATCTCATATGCGGGTTTGCCATCGTCTTTTTGGAGAAGAAGAACCCCAGCGTGACATGGGCATGGCTGATGGTGTTGGCGCTGGTACCGTATTTCGGGTTTGTGCTGTATCTGCTGATGGGGCAGGACAGCCGCAAAAGCTATACCTTCGCACAAAAAGCCAAGCGCGATGACGCGGCGTATGAGCGGGCTATTCACTCCAATATTGAGGGGTTGGCTTTCATGGCCGCGCAAAGGCGCTTTGACAACCCCAAGCAGTTTCTGCGCATCCCGGGAGCCGAGTATTTGAATGATTTGGCGCATCTGAATTTTGTGTCGGGGCATGGTGCTTTTACCTCAAACAACCAAGTCGCGCTGTATCACGAAGGAGTTTCAAAATTCCGAGCCCTCTTTACAGATATCGCAAATGCCAAGCACTTCATACACATGCAGTATTACATCATGAACAACGACGGTTTGGGCCGCCGGGTCATACAAGCGCTGGCCGCACGCGCGCGTGAAGGGGTTGAAGTTTGCCTTCTGGTTGACGGCATGGGCTGTTGGAAAACGCCTAAGCGGTTTTATAAACCGCTGACGGAAGCAGGCGGGCATGTAGCCATCTTCCTGCCGCCGCATCTGGCGCGTGTGAATTACCGCAACCACCGTAAAATCTGTGTGGTGGACGGCAGCATAGGCTATGTCGGCGGCCTGAATATCGGCGATGAATACGTGGGCGAAAACAAGCGTTTTGGGTTTTGGCGCGACACACACATACGCATAGAGGGCAACGCGGTAAAGGATCTGGAACTGCGCTTTGCCATGGACTGGAATGAGTGCGCCAAACATTTCAAGCTTACCCCGGACGATATGCATTACCCTGCACTGCCTCACCGCGAGGGCGGCAGCCTTATCCAAATTGTGTCAAGCGGCCCCGATACCCCCCGCTCCAGCATCTATTACGGCTATGCTAAAATGATCGCCGAGGCGGACAAAAGCATTTATATACAAACGCCGTACTTTGCCCCGGACGATAATATCTTTGAGGCATTGCGCATCGCCGCGCTGTCCGGCCTTGATGTGCGCATCATTATACCGGCCCATCCCGACCATTTCTTTGTGTACTGGGCCAGCCTGTCGTACTTGGGGGAGCTGTTGAAGGCAGGGGTGCGGTGCTATCAGTACGAGAACGGGTTTATACACAGCAAGCTTATCCTTATCGATGGCATCACGGCCTCTACAGGTACTGCCAATATGGATGTGCGAAGCTTCAAACTCAATTTTGAAATCAACGCGTTTATCTATGACCGCGGCATCACAGGTGCTTTTGAAACCGCGTTTTTAAAGGATTTGGATGATTGTATGGAGATGACAAATGAATGGTACGCCAAGCGTGGGAATCTGACGAGGATACGCGAGTCTGTTTCCAGGCTGTTGTCGCCATTATTGTAACCGCGCCGCAAGCGCAAAATGCGGGATATGCACGTGCATGTTAGATTCATGTTCTAATAATCTAGCAGAACACGAGCAGAGCCGCGCGATACGCGGTCTTAGGAGTTCGCATAGTTTTGCGGCAACTTTATACTCATTCAAAAATCAACACAGGCGGTGATACAATGCCAACACAGCACGAATCCAAAAAAAATATACAAAAAGCGGAGCGAGATGCCCATTGCAAGGCGCTTCGCAATCGGTTCTATATGCAAGGGGCGGACAGCTTTGAGGATCACGAGCTGCTTGATTTGCTGATGTCCTACGCTTTGCCCAACCGCGATACGGAAACACTTGCGCGCGATATGCTTGCACGGTTCGGTTCGCTTAAAGCGGTTACGGAGGCATCCGCAGCGGATATCAAAAAGCTTCATGACCTTGATGATTCGGCCGCCATACTGCCCGGCCTTGTGCAACCGATTGCACGGCATATCAAAACCCCGGCCACACCATATATTTTCTTGACCTCTGTACAGCTTGCGGGAGAATATGCCGTGACGCTTTTGGCCGGGGAGCGGTTGGAGCATCTGTATGTAATAGTTTTGGATGAAGACAAGCGCCTTCTGGCGGCCTCGCATGTCGGTGCGGGAACGCTGGATGAAATGGCGGTGTATCCGCGGCAGGTCGTTGCCAAGGTGTTGCAGTACGGCGGCACATACGCCATACTTGCACATAACCACCCGACAGGGCTATTAAGCGCCTCGGCATCGGATCTTGCCGCCACCACAATCATCACCAAGGCATTAAGCGAGGCCGACATCAAAGTTCTTGACCACATCATCGTAGGCGATGGACGGTTTTACAGCTTTGCGGAAAAGCGGCTTTTGGCTACCCCCGGCGAATAAAGCAATAAAAAGGCAACCCCCTCTTGGTGCGGGTTGCCTTTCCTATATAGGAGGAAAAAGGAATACTTATCTTTTGTCGATAAACTGCTCATCCTCATGCGCGGCGTAAGCTTCTGCGGGGCGGGCCTTGCCTTTGCGATGGAACACAAAGTAGCAGCCAAGACCAATGAACACCCAGGGGGAGATGCGGCGTAAGCTAAAATTGAAATAAAAGATATTGCTTAACATATTCGATGCGGCAAACATGGCCGCGATAACAACAACACCTATTACCAATGTCCTGTGGGAACGAAGGAAGTCAAGCACATCCTCCATGTTATCCTCCACCTTTTCGCCTGCGTTTAAGAGGCGGCGGATGCGGAAACCGTCAAACATCGAAGTGACCGCCAATATGGGAATTAGGAATGCAAACGGCAGCCCGCCCAACGTGGCCGTAGCATAGATGGACCCGAAAAACGCCGCCATCATGCACAGGCCGCGCTTGATAAGGCCCATGTACATATAATTGGCACCCGGCAATGCAGAGAAACAAAACACCAAGAACGCGTTAAACCTTGCGGTCGGGCGAATGTGCCCATAATGCGGCGTATGCGCCGCGCGAGGGTCGGTGCCGCGGTTATACTCCAGCTCGCGCGAAATGCAGGTCTTGCAGACCACACGGCCATCAATTTCCACACTGCATCCGTCACAGAGCCACGCCCCGCACTTGCTGCATGTGTTGACCGCACTGCGATCGGAATGGTATAAACAACTCATAGATATCGCTCCTTTAATTGCGTATGTTTGATTGTCATGACACTTACAATCATAGATACGGGGTAAAGAAGCGAAAGTTTTACGGATAATCAAAATTATTTACAGGCGGAATTGGCCGTCTTTTTCAGTATGGCGGGCGCAACCTCCACCCATCCGTTTGTGATGTTTATTACCTCTGCTTTTATAGAAAGCTTGGGCAAAACTTTCATGTCCATTTCGTAGCGTCGCTTCCAAAACTGTATATTTTCTTCTGAGGGTGGCCCTTTCTTGCGGCTTTGACACGCCGCAAGGCGGCACGCCCGCACATTGTCCGGCGCCAGGTAAAACACAGCAGGGTTTAAATGCCGCACTGTCGCAAGCAGCGCTTCCAAATGGTCTGCAATTTCGTCCGCAACAGCATTGTTGGTGGTAAGCAAATCATTTGTCCTATGGCTGAGCCATGACGCATCAAACACGGCATAGTCCCATTGCCCCGCGCCTTCCGCAAAACGCTGCCACAGCCTTACAAATACCTCTGTAAGCTTTGGTACGGGCTTCACATTTGTCGGATTATAGCAAAATTCATGCCTGTGCAATTCATCCGACAGGTCTTGTGAGTACAGGCGGGTTTTCCAAACCTGATACCGCAGGAGAATATACGCTTCTTCCTTGGCAATCACATTCCGCATCAGCTCGTCCGCAAAAGCGGGATATCGCTGCAAAATGCTTTCATACTGCGGGATTGTCAAATATGCCGCCCAGTACAAATCCAGCGGGCAATCCGGGTCGCCCTCGATATAATGGCAAACCTTGTGCCCCTGTGCACGCAGCGCTTCGGCCACGGCCGTCACCGCGGTAGATTTGCCCGCGCCTGACACGCCCTCGATAAAGATTAAGTTTGTCATATGGCCTCCATATCGAAATACAGCCGCCCATCCTTCTCGTTTACATATGGCACACGGTTTTTGATGTAGGCATACTCCGGGTATCCTGCCATCATGTTGCGCAGGATGCACAGCAGAACAGGGTGAACGATTTTGTCTGTTTCGCTGTTCATCACACAGCTTTTGCGGCCCAGCCGATTCAGGATTTCATTTTTGTACGGCTCGATTTCAGGTTGCGCCAAGCCAAAGGGAAGCTCAGACAGGCACAGCCAGAAGTACCATTTGGCATACCACGGGCGTTTCTTCTCGCTTGCATGGGTGTTGTAGTTATCGATGCGGCTTTGTATCCAGACTTCATCGCTTGATACCGTGCCCAAAAAGCGCAGCACCACTAAGGACGCATCGAAACATTCGCCCATGCCATCGTCCTGACTGCCGAAGCAGGTGGTGCGCAGGCGGCGCAAAGTTGCCTGTATCATGGCTTGCACATCCCCGTCCGCAGGGGCCAGGATATGCAAAAGCCGCAGGATTTCCAGCTCGTACATGTTGGTGGCAAATATTTGTGTTTTTGGGGTTTGCCCCAGCACGGTTTTCAACTTGCCCCCGTCCCCATAAGGCGGGATATAGTACATAGGGTACATGCGCCGCCCTTCGGCATCGATATTGTCAGGGAGCCTTACCCCGTTGTAAAATTTTCTTGCCTGCATGGGCGATGTGCGCCATGACAACAACTGGCTGATGATTTCCGCCTTTTGCACCTGTGTTGGCTCGTCGCCTTTGATAAGGCGGTGATTGGTTTCGATCATCAGCTCATAAGCGGTCACGCAAACGCCTCCTTGCCCTTGGTTTACATCCGTTCCGGCGCGGCTATGCCAAGCAGCGCAAGCCCGCCGCACAGCACATCTTTTACCACCGACACAAGGTACAGCCGCGCTTGGCGCAGGCCGTCCGCACTTGTTAAAATGGGGTTGTCGTGATAGAAGCGGTTAAACGCTTGCGCAATGTCGATAAGATGCCTTGATATCACAAACGGCTCCAGCTTCTCTGCCGCTTCTTTGATTTTACCGGGATATTCGTATATCAGTTTGGCCAAGGCGAGGGAGGCCTCGTCTGCCAATAAAGATACATCGGCATCGGCAAAACCTTCGCTTGCCTTCTCCAAGAGGCTGGCGCAGCGTGCGTGCGTGTATTGCACATACGGGCCTGTTTCGCCCTCGAAGCTTAATATCTTGCTCCACTGGATGTCCGCGTCTTTGATGCGGCTGTTGTACAAGGTGCCGAATATGATGGCTCCTACACCGACTTGCTCTGCCACGGCCTCTTTGCCGGCCAAATCAGGGTTTTTTTCGTTGATGATTTGCAGTATGCCTGCAGCAGCCTTGTCAAAGAGTTCCTTAAGCAAAAGGACGTTGCCTTTGCGGCTGGAAAGCGCCTCGCCTTCCAGGCTTAGGAGGCCGTAGGGCACGTGCACCAAATCCTTGGCCCAGTCGTAACCCATCAACTCGATAACCTTGAAGAACTGCGCAAAATGCAGGCTTTGGCGCATATCGGTAACATAAATCGCTTTATAAAAATCAAATTCTGTTTTACGGTCAAACGCGGTAGCGATGTCGCGCGTGGGGTAGAGGGTGCCGCCATCACTGCGCAGGATGAGGCTGGGCGGCATTTTGTAGGCCTCCAGATCTACGATCATGGCGCCGTCACTTTCTACCAGCAAATTTTTGGCGCGAAGCTCGTCCACCACGGCGGGCATTTTATCCGAGTAATAGCTTTCGCCGCGGTATAAATCGAAGGTAATATGCAAGCGATCGTAGAGCTTTTCGATGTCTTTGATGCTGATGTCACGGAACCAATTCCAAAGCGACACAGCTTCTTCGTCACCGTTTTCAAGCTTCACCAGCCACGCACGCGCCAAATCGTTCAAAGACGGATCGGTTTCGGCCTCTTTATGAAACCGAACATACAGTCGTTCCGTTTCGTCGATACCGTATTGGTCAATGGCTTCTTTGTTGCCCCACAGTTTGTAGGCCGCAAACATTTTGCCGTACTGCGCGCCCCAATCGCCAAGATAGTTCACACCGATGGTTTTATAGCCCAAGGTGTTGTATATTTTGTAAAGAGAGTTTCCGATAACCGTAGTATATAGATGCCCGATATGCAACTGCTTGGCAAGATTCGGCGAAGAATAGTCCAGCACCACCGCACGGTTTGCCCCTTCACCGGATGCGCCGTAATTTACGCCTGCTTTGAAAGCGGCAGACAAAACGGTTTTGGCAAAATGCCCTTTGCTGACAAAGAAGTTTAAGTATGGCCCTGCATTTTCGCATTTGTCCAAAAATTCAGGCAGCACAATCTTTTCCATCAATTCTGCAGCGATGGCGGGCGGCGCTTTGCGCAACTCCTTAGCCAAACGGAAACAAGGAAATGCGAAGTCGCCCATGGCGGTGTCTTTAGGTACTTCGATGAGCGGGGTAATGGTGCCGGTGTCTAAACCCGTTGCGCTTGCCAATATGTTGGCGATTTCTGCTGTATAGTCCATACAAAATCCTCCTTATATCATGAAAAGCTTGTTTGCGCACAAGCAATGCCCTCATTCTAAAAAAGCCGATGCGTGACGCTCGGCGAAAACCTTATTTCATTATAAACCATGCCTATGACGTTGTCAACCGAATCGGAAAAGGCTGAACATTTCTGAAATGAGATGGGTGAATACAAACTGCAGCACCAAATACAGGCCGCCTGCATAGCACGCGATGCTAAGCACCTTGGACAGATAAGGGCGCTCGTTTGGGTCGATAAACATTTCAAGAATGGATTGTATGCAGGTAATGAGGAAGATTTGCCCTATAAGCGCCAAAAATTCATTCATCAAATCGCCTCCTTTTGAAAATATATGAAAAAAGTCATATAAAAAGAATGTTATTTGGTGAAAAAAATGATATAATAACCCATATGAAAGGGGGCTGTTATACAGTGAAGAAGATATGTAAGATTCTTTTATCGGCGGCCGGGCTTGCCGTTTGTCTGGAGGCCGCAAATCGAGCCATCTTTGCGGCAGCACAGCGCAGCGCGCGGCCTGCGGCGCGTTTTGCACAACACATATATAAATGGAAATTTGGGCGCATCCGTTATATTACAGCAGGTGACGAAGCCCTGCCGCCTTTGCTTTTGGTTCATGGTGTTGGGGTAGGGGCGGGGTTGCATGAGTGGGAAGCCTCTATCGAAGCCCTTTCAAAGCACTACCGCGTGTATACCTTGGATTTGCTTGGGTTCGGGGCATCGGAAAAGACGGCGCTTACGGTTTCTTCCTATCTATATGCGGTATTGATTAATGATTTTATTTCGTGCGTCATAAAGGAAGACGCATTTGTCGTGGCAAACAATATGTCTTGTTCATTCGCAGCGGTGGCTTCGCAATTGTCGCCCGCGAATTTTACAAAGTTTTTGTTTATCTCGCCGTATGCGGTAACGCCGCCGCATCCTTGCGCAAAACAAGCGTGGTTGAAAAAGCTTTTGGAATGTCCCGTTGTGGGCACTTCCATTTATCTGGCTATGAGTGCGCGGTGTGCTTTACAAGCGCGCGGGTTAAACGGACGGAAGGCAGACGTGTTTTATACGGCGGCACATCTTGGCGGGGCCAATGCGCGGTATCCCTTGGCGTCTTTGCTGACCGGGTTTCTGTATATTGATACAAAGCGCGCCTTGGGCATGGTCACCCATCCTGTCAAATATTTGTGGGCTGACGGCACGCGGCTCTATCCTCACGCGGACGAACCGAAAGCTTTATACCACGCTTGCAGACAATTTTTTCGATAATTTCGCAATGCGCGTCAACATAAAAAGAATTGTTTCACGTGAAACAATTCTTTTTATGTTGACGCATGACATTCTGTGTCCTATAATAAGAGGGGGAAGGGTTGCTTTATTTGACCCCCGGATTAAGGAGGTGGCCTCACCATGGGTCGCATTATAGCTATCGCCAACCAAAAGGGCGGCGTAGGAAAGACAACAACAACCATCAATTTATCGGCATGTCTTGCCCACCTTGGCAAGAAAGTGCTTACGATTGACTCGGATCCGCAGGGAAACACCACCAGCGGGCTAGGCGTGGATAAAAACAACTTGGCGCGCACATTCTACCATATGATTTTGGGAGAATGCCGCCTGGACGACATTATCCAAAAAACCTCCGCAGACGGGGTGAAATTGCTGCCCTCAAATATGGAGTTAGCAGGCGCCGAAATCGAGCTGATTGAATACCCCACTCGCGAGTACATACTTAAAACAATATTAGAGGATGCAAAATACCTCTATGACTTTATATTGATTGATTGCCCGCCGTCCTTAAATATCCTTACCATAAATGCCTTAACTGCCGCCGATACAGTGCTTGTTCCTATCCAGTGCGAATACTTCGCCTTGGAGGGGCTGACACAACTCATGCACACCATCGAGTTGGTACAAAAGCGGCTGAATCCCGACCTTGCACTGGAAGGCGTTGTGTTCACCATGTTTGATGCCCGCACAAATTTGTCTATGCAGGTTGTAGAGGAAGTCAAGAAACATCTTGGTAAAAACGTCTACCGCAGCATTATCCCGCGCAATGTACGCCTAAGCGAAGCGCCAAGCCACGGCTTACCGATTACATTGTATGACGAAAAGTCGAAAGGCGCGGAAAGCTATTTCCTGTTGGCGGAAGAAGTGATCGAAAGGGGAGATTTCCTGTGACGGCAATGAAAAAGGGCCTAGGCAAAGGCTTGGGTGCATTGATAACAGAAAATACAGATGCCGACCGCGAACGGCTATCCGGCGTGCTTGAGGTGGATATCAACCGTGTCGAGCCGAATAAGGATCAGCCGCGTAAGTATTTCGAGGATGCTGCCTTGCAAGAGCTGTCGGACTCTATACAAAATTACGGCATTATTCAGCCATTGCTTGTTAAAAAAGAGGACGGATATTTCTCTATCATCGCGGGAGAACGGCGTTGGCGCGCCGCCCGCATGGCAAAGCTTTCCAAGGTGCCCATTATTATAAAGGAGTATAATGACATTGAGGTTTTGCAAGTCGCCCTCATTGAAAATATACAGCGCGCCGACCTAAACCCTCTGGAAGAAGCCCTTTCGTACAAACGGTTACTTGAAGAATACGGCTTAACGCAAGAAGAAATCGCACAAAAAGTGGGGAAAAGCCGCAGCAACATCGCCAATATGCTGCGCCTTCTGAAGCTGGACAAACGAGTGCAATCCTTTCTTGCCGACAATAAACTAACCGTCGGGCACGCCCGTGCCTTGCTTCCTTTAGAGGAAAGTATGCAATTGGAATTGGCCGAGCGCATTATGGAGGAGGAGTTGAGCGTCCGCGAAACAGAAAGCTTGATCCAGTCTTTGTCCGAAGAGGCTAAGCCCATTATTGAAAAATCACCAGTCACGCGAAACCCTATGCTAGACAATTTTGAGAGCAACCTCAAACAGCTTTTGGGTACTAAAGTCAGTATTAAAGAGAAAAACAACAAAGGCAAAATCGAAATTTCATATTTTTCACAGGAAGAGCTGGATAGACTTCTCTGCCTGTTAAAAAAAGTAGAGCAATAAAAAACGCCCCAATGTTTCACGTGAAACATTGGGGCGTTTTTTGCAGACCTTACGCTAACGCCTGCCTCCGCACAACCTCTACCGCTTTACGGAATGCCGGCACACAGATAATCGCCATTGTAATCAGCATCTCAATGCCCATATAAGACCCATTATAGACAAAAGAATACCACAGGGAATGCATCCCCGCCGGGGTATACTCTGCAAAGAACAGAACCCCGCTGAGCGTGCTTCCTAAAATACGCCCAAATACGCCCACAATAAGGCCTATGTACAAACCATATTTCCGATTGGCAAACAGCCCGGAAAGCCCCAAAAGGCCAAATGCCACAGGATAGTCCAAAATCATTTGCACAGGGTGCACAATATACGGATCCAAAACAAACTGCAAAAGCCCCTGCGTGATACCCGCCAATATGCCAACCGCTGGCCCAAACCAAAAGCCTGTTAGGATAATGAAAAACATACTACACGCCGTTACAGAGCCGCCATATGGCGCAGAAAACAACTTCGCAAACGACAAAACGGTGGCCAAAGCAATGCAAATGGCCGCATAACTCATCATCTTAGGCGTAAACTTGCCACGCCTTAACATGACCCCCGCAATCAGCAACAGGCATGTAAACGCCACGCCGGAAAGGACCATTTGCCCTCCCAGACTCTCTAAAAACGCATTAACCGCTTCCAACATAAATAAAAAACCTCCTTGTCATTTTGGGCAAAGAGGGAAAAAAGAATCTGCATATAGAATCTCTCTTCCCTTCGCCGGCATTATCCGGATCAGGTAATAAGGGTAAAATCTCAGCCGCGAACGCGTTCCGCAGCACCCCTAGGACCATACATATGATCAAGACCTATCATATTCTTTTTTTGCGGCGTTGTCAAGCTTTTTTTGTTGTATGCCGACAGGGAGTATGCTATAATGAGTCTGGAGGAACACAAGCGAAGCCATGCGATACGCGGCCTTTTAGGCGCTTGCGATGCTTCGTGGCGATGTTTTTCTTACTCGTGCTATATAAGGTCAGAAACTACCAAACCTTATAAGGAGGCGCTAATGAACCAATCCTACAAATTTGTTGCTATCGATGCGGATGGCACCTTGCTCGATATAAACCGAAACATAACACAGCGCAATAAAACCGCCATACAAAAAGCCACCGCCCTTGGTGTGAAAATCGTTCTTTGCTCTGGCCGTTCCTACCACAGCCTCCGCTTTTTTGCGGACGAGCTTGGCCTCAAAACCAAGGGAAACTATGTCATTGCATTTAATGGCGGCATGATTCTGAATGCGCACACCAATGCCGTTTTATACGAAACGAAGATTGAGCAAACCCTTGCCAAGGAGATTGTGACTGCCGCCAAGCCGTTTTCGCCGGCCGCCGCCACCCTTGTGTATCGCGATATGTCACATCTCATTATCAATCCCGGCATACCAAATGCTGATTTATACCTGGAATCCTCACGTGCCAACCCTATTTACGCCGAAGATATCAACAGCGAAATCACGGGGGATGTGCAAAAAGTGCTGATAGCGGGCCATACCGCGGACTTGCAAGCGCCTGCCGCTTTTCTTACCAAACAATTCACAGGACGCTGCAATATGATGTTTTCGGGGCCATATCTGTTTGAATGTAACGAACTGCATACCACAAAAAGCAGCGGCATCCAAACCCTTTGCCAAATGCTCGGCATTTCCATGTCAGAAACCATCGCCATCGGCGATAATTTCAACGATGTAAGCATGATACAAGCCGCAGGGCTCGGCGTTTGCATGGCAAACGGAGAAGCAGAGGTGAAAGCCAAGGCAGATTACGTCACCGCCAACGATTGCAATAACAGCGGAGTGGCCGAGGTTCTGGAAAAATTCATACTTCAGTGAGGGCATAAACCATGATAAGTCTAGTTAAAGAACGGTACCAGGCACTGCGTTTATCCATTCGGCACCTCAATCGCATCAACCCGAATGTTATGATTTTTGTGGTCTACGGTATGCTTTACGACATGATGCTGAACCTGTATAACCCCTTTACCGCACGGTATCTGGAGCGGCTAGGCGGCGATTCGCTAAGCATTTCGTTATTGAACGCGCTGCCAGGACTTGTGGGCATTTTTGTCCTGCTGCCGGGCTTATTTGTCATCCAGCGGTTCAACGCCAAAAAGCGCATTACTGCCATATTCTTTTTCCTAAGCCGCCTTGTCCTTTTGTTTGCGGCATTTATCCCTTTTTTGCCGCGTGAAGTGCGCCCTTTAACCTTCATTATTCTCATGTCAGGCATGAACATTCCCAATTCTGTTTCCCAAAGCGCACTCCAAGGCTTCTTGGGCGATGTGTTTGACGGGCGTATGCGTTCCACCGCCATTTCCATGCGCACCAAGTTCGGCAATGTCATCATCCCGCTGACAACTTTGACCACGGGCTTAATCATCGGTTATATCCCGCAGACAGATGCACAGCGCATCATTACCTACCAAATATTTTTCGTGCTGGCCTTTATCGTCGGCATGTTTGAAGTTGTTACATTTCTTCGATTTTCCGAAAATACGATCGAATCATCGATACGGCCGGAACCTTTGCGCAAACAAATTGCAGGACTGCTTCATATCATGCGTGACAAGAAGTTTTTAGCCTACTTGCTGCCTGTGTTTATTTTCTACTACACATGGCATTCCGGCTGGGCGCTGGGCAATATTTACTTCATTATGAATCTGCACGCTAACGAGTTTTGGATTGCTATTTTCCTGGTATTGGCCGGGGTTTCCTCGTTCTTTACCGCAGGCTACTGGAACCGCCTCATCCAATACAAAGGCAACGATTTTGCCCTTGTCGCTGCCGCAATAGGCCTTGCTTGCAACATGTTCGCCTATTTGGCCTGTAAAAATGTTTACGCCATGGCCGTTTGCCACATATTCAGCGGCTCTGTAACCACAGGCTTCAGCATCGCCGTGCTAAATGGCCTGCTTGGCGCCACCCCTGACAAAAACCGCATTCTGTATATAGGTGTATTTAACACTTTTATCAACATCAGTCTTGCCGTGGCACCAATGGTCACACAATCCTTTATCACCAACCACGGCACAGAGGCCGCGCTTGCCATTGTCGGTTGTATGCGCCTTTTAGCTTTGGTGCCGCTCTTTATCTACATGAAACACCGTAAAAAACATGAAGCAGAATCTACAAGCACTTCATAATTTCTGACACCAAAAAGGGGCTGTGCCGATTGGCAGAGCCCCTTTCCTTCATTTCATCTATTCCACACTGCCTTCACTGCTTTCCTCAACGACAGCCTCATTGCCAACTTCGGTTTCCTCAACTTCTATTTCGTCCTCATCCTCAGCCGAGATGTGATCCTCCAGTATCTTCGCAATACCAACCACCTTCACGCCTTCCGCCAGATTAATCAACTTCACGCCCTGGGTCACACGTCCAACGGTGGCGATATCTTGAATACGGATGCGGATGATAATGCCTTCAGAGTTAATAATCATCAACTCGTCCTTATCCTTCACTACGGCCAGACCTACCAAAAGCCCCGTTTTTTCCGTCGTTTTGTATATCTTCAAACCCTTGCCGTTACGCCCCTGCATACGGAACTCGTCACGCTCCGTACATTTGCCAAACCCGTTTTCGGACGCAAACAGTATCTTGCTTTCTTCATCGATAATCTCCGCACCGATAACATAGTCATCATCCCGCAGGTTGATTGCTTTCACGCCCGTAGCGGTACGCCCCATTTCGCGTACATTACGCTCCTCAAAGCGTATGCCCATACCGCTGCGCGTGGCAATAAACACCTCATCCTCGCCGGTGGTGCGCATGACCTTAATCAACTCATCGTCCTCACGAATGTTCAAGGCAATCAGCCCGCTTTTTTTGATGTTTGCAAACGCCGCCAACCGCGTCTTTTTCACAATGCCCTTGCGCGTCACCATCATCAAATAGCCGCCCGCCTCGTAATCCCGCACCGGAATCACCGCCGCGACTTTTTCATCGCCCGCAATTTGTATTAGGTTTACAATTGCCGTGCCGCGCGCCGTGCGCCCTGCCTCCGGTATTTCGTACCCACGCTTGCGGAAAGCCCTACCCTTTGTTGTCACAAAAAGCACATCGTCATGCGTGCTTGTAATAAACAAATCGCGCACAATATCCTCATCCCGCGTCGTCATTCCCACTATGCCGCGGCCGCCGCGATTCTGGCTTTTGTATGTATCCAGGGGCAACCTCTTCACATAGTCAAAATGCGTCATGGTAATCACACTCATCGATTCATCAATCAAATCCTCAAAGTCAATTTCGCCCTCAAACGGCTCAATCTTCGTGCGGCGCGGATCGCCATACTTTGTTCTTACAGCCACTAACTCTTCGCGGATGACCCCATACAAAATCATCTCATCCGCCAATATCGCCTGCCAGCCCGCGATGAGAGCCGCCAATTCCGCCGCCTCTTTCTCCAGCCGCTCCCGCTCTAATCCCGACAACGCGCGCAAACGCATCTCTACAATGGCGTCTGCTTGCTCTTGGGTAAACCCAAACCGCTCAATAATCGTTTGCTTAGAAACACTAATTTCGCGATTCGAGCGAATAATGCTGATAATCTCATCAATATGGTCAAGCGCCTTCAGGAAACCCTCCACAATATGGGCACGCCGCAACGCCTTTGCCAAATCAAACTGCGTCCGGCGCGTCACAACCTCTTTTTGGTGCGAAAGGTAAGCTTCCAACATCTCTTTCAAATTGAGAATCTTGGCTTCCCCATTCACCAGCGCCAGCATAATAATGCCAAAACTTTCTTGCAAAGACGAAAATTTATACAGATTATTTAATATCACATTTGCATTGGCATCTTTCTTCAACTCAATGACAATGCGTGTGCCAAACCGGTCAGACTCATTCCGCAAATCGGATATGCCTTCCACCCGTTTCTCTTTCACCAACTCGGCAATCTTTTCTACCAAATTCGCACGGTTCACTTGATACGGGATATCGGACACCACAATCATATCGCGTCCGTTGTCCATCGTTTCAATCTCCGCTGTGGCACGCACCATTACCTTTCCGCGCCCCGTCAAATACGCCTGGCGAATGCCGGAGGTACCCAAAATCGTTGCACCCGTTGGAAAGTCGGGTCCTTTGATAACCGCGACAAGCTCTGAAATTTCCGTTTCTCTCTGCTCCGAAACATAGTTATCAATCATCAAAACCACACCGTCAATAACCTCTGTCAGGTTATGCGGCGGTATGTTTGTTGCCATACCAACAGCGATACCGGCCGACCCGTTCACAAGCAGATTCGGAAACCGCGCAGGCATTACCGTCGGCTCCTTAAATTCGCCGTCATAGTTCTCTGTAAAATCAACGGTGTCCTTCTCAATATCCGCCAGCATTTCTACAGTGATAGGCGCAAGCCTTGCCTCTGTGTACCTGGCCGCCGCCGCCGAATCGCCGTCCATCGAGCCAAAGTTACCATGCCCGTCTACCAGCATATACCGCAACGAAAAATCCTGTGCCATACGCACCATAGAATCGTAAATAGCCGAATCACCATGCGGATGGTACTTACCCATGGTATCACCCACAATACGCGCCGATTTCTTGTACGGCTTAGACGGATCCAGATTCAACTCGTTCATCGAATGCAAAATACGCCTGTGAACAGGTTTCAAACCGTCTCTGGCATCAGGCAGCGCCCGCGCCACGATAACGCTCATGGCATAGTCAATAAACGACTTCCGCATTTCTTTTTCAATTTGTATCGGCACCACTTTATCTGTTATCTGGTTTTCCATATTGACCCTCTTCCACTTAAACTCAAATCATTATACGTCCAAATCGGCTTCATTCCCGTATTCTTGTATATACTCGCGCCGTGGTTCCACCCGTTCACCCATCAAATGCGTAAATATCTCATCCGCCTCAATGGCATCGTTGATGTGTACTTGCTTAAGTATCCGCCGCTCCGGATCCATTGTGGTGTCCCAAAGCTGGTCCGCATCCATCTCACCCAGACCTTTGTACCGCTGGATATCCTTGATCCCGTCACGCCCGATTTCACCAAACAGACGCTCCAACTCTACATCGTCATATACATAATACTCGTTCTTGCCCTTAGACACCTTATATAGAGGCGGCTGTGCAATGTATACTTTATGATTCTCAATCAAAGGCCGCATAAACCGATACATAAATGTAAGCAGCAGCATCCGTATATGAGAACCATCCACATCTGCGTCCGTCATAATAACAATCTTATGATATCTTAGCTTAGCAAGGTCAAAATCATCGTAAATCCCGGTGCCAAACGCCGTAATCATGGCCTTAATTTCCGCATTTGCCAAAACCTTGTCAAGCCGCGCCTTTTCTACATTCAAAATTTTGCCGCGCAATGGCAAAATAGCTTGCGTCTTAGGTGTGCGTGCATTCTTCGCCGAACCGCCGGCCGAATCACCCTCCACCAGATAAATCTCGCAAAGAGCCGGGTCACGTTCTGAACAATCCGCCAACTTGCCGGGCAAACGCCCAACCTCCAGCGCCGTTTTCCTGCGCACCAATTCTCGGGCCTTCTTTGCCGCATCCCGCGCCCGCGCCGCCAACATCGATTTCTCTATAATGATGCGCCCAATATTCGGATTTTCTTCCAGGAAATACTGCAAATATTCATTCATGACGGTTTCCACCGCCGTGCGCGCCTCGCTGTTACCAAGCTTTGTTTTTGTCTGCCCTTCAAACTGCGGTTCCGTAATTTTTATACTGATAACCGATGTCAAACCCTCGCGCACATCTTCGCCGGAAAGGTTGGCCTCGTTTTCTTTAATCAAGCCAAACCGCCGCCCATAATCGTTAAGCGTTTTCGTTAAAGCAGAGCGGAAACCAACAATATGCATACCGCCGTCAACCGTATTAATATTATTAACAAAGGAATACGTGTTTTCCACAAAGCCATCGTTATACTGGATGGCAACCTCAACAAACACACCGTCCTTATCTGCCTCTACATAAAACACCTTCTCGTGCAGGGCTTCCTTGCTTTTATTGATATGCTGCACAAACTCCGCAATGCCGCCTTCGTAATGAAACACGCGGCTGTGCGGGGACTCTCCACGCTCGTCTGTCAGCGTAATCTTCAAACCCTTTGTCAAAAACGCGGTTTCACGCAAACGCTGCTTCAGAGTTTGGTAATTAAACACCAAATCCTCCATGATTTCGCCATCCGGCTTAAACCATACCGTTGTTCCCGTGCGCTCCGTTTCGCCTATGACTGTTAGTTTTTTAGTCACTTCGCCGCGCGCAAACTCCATCGTATGGATTTTCCCGCCCGAGTGTATCGTAACCGTAAGCGCCTCAGAAAGCGCGTTTACCACACTCGCACCCACGCCATGCAAACCGCCCGATACTTTATAACCGCTATTCTCACCGCCGAACTTGCCGCCGGCGTGCAATATGGTAAATACAACCTCAACCGCGGGGATGCCCTTTTGCGCCTGTATGCCTACCGGGATGCCCTGGCCGTCATCCTGCACCGTGATGGTGTTGTCCGCATGGATGGTGACGTTTATCTCACTGCAACGCCCTGCCATCGCTTCGTCCACCGCATTGTCCACAATTTCATATACCAGATGATGGAGGCCGCGCTCACCTGTCGAGCCGATATACATACCCGGCCGTTTACGAACAGGCTCCAACCCCTCCAAAACCTCAATATTACTCGCATTGTAGTTATTGACATCCTGATCCATTCTGTTCTCCTTTGATAAACTGATTGCACCGCGTGCATCTTTTAATGATTACACTATTACACCATGAACAAGAAGAACATCAGCGCAGAACCACACGAACGCCTGAAACCGCATATCGCATGGCTCTGCTCGTATTCTTCTAAAATTCATTATACCATAGACCCTTCCACTTTTCAAACATAATCAAGCATTTTTTACGCCATCACGCTCAATAATTCTACCGTTTTCCACAATATAGAGCCTCGTTTCCACATGCTCTCCATATTCGCGCAAAATATCTTCCACTCCTGTACAAGTCAATATCGTTTGCACACCTGATATGCTTTGTAAAAGGCACCTCTGCCTGTCCGCATCCAGCTCCGAAAACACATCATCCAGCAGCAAAACAGGGGTTTCATTTTTATCCTCTTTAATTAGTTCCAACTCTGCTAACTTTAGCGACAATGATACCGTTCTTTGCTGCCCCTGTGACCCATATAACCGCGCATCCAGCCCATTAATATAAAACGCCGCATCGTCCTTATGCACGCCTACACCCGTTGTCCCCGCGTATATATCGCGGTCTATATTGCGGCGCAGCTTATCCGCGAAATCACTTTCTCCTGCGTTTGGCCTGTATACAACCTGTAACTCCTCCAAGCCGCTAGTGACTTTTTGGTGCATTTCTCCTGCCAAACGGCTCATTTTTTCTGTAAATAATCGCCTAGCGCTAACAATTTTGATGCCATATGCCACCAACTGCTCGTCCCACACACCCAGCGATTCCTTCAAAGAATTGTCCTTTTCCTTTTGTAAGCGCTTCAATAACGCGTTTCTCTGCTTCAATATTTTATAATATTGTTGCAAGTCATAATAATAAATAGGGCTAAGCTGGCAAAGCTCCATATCATAAAACCGGCGGCGCTCTGACGGCCCGCTTTTCACCAATTGCAAATCCTCCGGCGAAAACATGACAATCAATAGCACACCAAACAAATCCCCCAGCCGACGTATGGGTATCCCGTTCACCGCAAAACCTTTCGGCCCGTCTTTCTTGATATGCGCGTCAATACGGTCCTCCATATTCTCGTTTTGGATGTGCAACTGCATATACGCGTCATGCGATTCAAAACGGATCAGTTCCCGGTCAAAATTTGTACGGCGGGAACGACCCGTAGCACAAAAATAAAGCGCTTCCAGGAAATTGGTTTTGCCCTGCGCATTTGCCCCGCACAATATATTTACGCCTTGACCTAAGCCAAGGCGTAAGCTTGTAAAATTCCTGAAATCGAGCAATGACGCATCCCTGACAATCATATCAAACGCTCCCGTAAGACGTACCTCTATCTATGATTTTACACGCAGCGGCGCAACAAGGTATTTCTGTAACTCCGCGCCCTCACCCTTAATTATGCAGGGGCTAAGCGGCGTAGTAAACTGCATTTCGATATTGTCCGTTTCCAAAACCTTCAACGCATCAATCAAATATCTCGGATTAAACGCTATATCGAGATTCACGCCATCCTGCGTGACAGACAACTCATCATAGCTGGTGCCCGCCTCCGTTTGTGATGTAATAATAACTTGGCCATCTGTAATGCTGATGCGCACACTGTTTTTTCGCGCGTCCTTCGATATCAAAGAAGCACGTTCCAACGCGTCCGTCATTTCGCCGCGGTCGACCATGATCATGGTAGTATAGTCCTCTGTAAACACATTTTCATAGCTGATAAAATCGCCGTCAATCACGCGGGATACCAAAATACAGTTTTCAAGGGCGAACAGGATATGGCGCTCGGATGTATACACACTCACAAGGCTGTCACCGTCAGACGGTAATATTTTGCTTAGCTCGTTTAATGTTTTGGCCGGAATAATGGCGCGCAAGTCGTCACAAGGTGCATCTGGGATCAGCAGGCGCACAGAGATGCGAAACCCATCCACAGAAACCAATTTGACCATATTGTTTTTAATTTCTAACAATTCGCCGGTCAATGCGGGTTTTGTGTTGTCTGTCGCCACCGAAAAAATGGTTTGTCTGATCATGTTACGAAGCTCACCCGCAGGCACCATATAGGGTGAAATTTGTTCTACCGCAGGTAAAAATGGAAATTCGTCACCGGGCTGGCCTAATATTTTAAACTCGGCTTTGCCGGATTTGATGACAGTGACATATTTGCTGTCGGTCTGGATATCGGCCGTTGTACCCGGAAGGCGGCGGATGATATCGCCCAGCATTTTCGCATCGAGTGCTACGCGGCCTTGCTCGATAACCGTGGCATCAATCGCACGGCTTTCAATGCCAAGTTCCAAATCATTACCCAGCATACGGAAGCCATTCTCGTCTGATACCAGCAATATACACTGTAGGATGGGCAGTGAGCTATGGGCCGATACGGCTTTAGATACGGTATTGATGTATTCTGTCAGCAGTTGTTTGTCACAGATAATATGCATTTATAACATCCTCTCTTCTATTGAGAATTGAAACTTTAAAAACCATGGGACTCTGTCCCATGCCCTGTAAGGGGACTTACCCCCTTAACCCCCTTCAGGGGGAGTTTTCTATGTGATGGAGATGGGGCTAACCGGAAGTACGGTTTTGGTTTTGCACTTTGTTGTTTTGCACGATACTTTTATATTATATATATATTGTTTTAGTAGCCGTAGTAGTAGGGGCTGTTAATTTGTGGATAAGCCCTGTGAAGCTCGTGATTACCAATATTTCCCCCATAGGATATGTATGTGGAAAATTCGTTTATATGCCGGTGGTTATACACAATATACACACTCCACAGCGTAAAACCTATTTTTCCACAACCGGTTCACAGCGCATCCCCAAAACTATCCCCAATAATTTATCCTCTGGTTTTCAGCTATCGCCTTTAATCGCCTTCTCTAAAGTGCTGATAGTCTGCCGCATATCCTCATTTGTTTCAACTTCGCCCGAAATTTTGTCACAAGCATGAATTACCGTCGTATGATCCCGTCCGCCAAACGCTTGCCCTATCTTGGTAAGCGGTCCGTCAAGCAGCATCCGTGACAGATACATCGCCATATGCCTGGCTTGTGTGATATGTGCGGTGCGTTTCTTGCTGCGCAGCTCCTCCGGCATGATCCCGAAATGATTTGCTACAACCTCTTGGATAAACTCTACCGATACCTCACGTTTACTGTTTCCGTTGATCATATCCTTCAGTGCCCGCTCCGCCAACTCCAGCGTTACCGATGTGTTTGTCAGCTTTGCATAGGCCGTGACCTTGTTCAAGGCACCTTCGAGCTCCCTTATATTGGAAGAAATATTTCGCGCAATCATCATCATCACGTCTTTTGACAACTGCAAATGGTCAAGCTCTATCTTCTTTTCCAGGATCGCCATACGCGTTTCGAAATCAGGCATCGTAATGTCTACAATCAAGCCGGATCCAAACCGGCTGGTTAATCGGCTAGTTAAAGTTTTTAGTTCTATAGGCGGCCGATCCGAGGAAATAACAATCTGCTTATTCGAAAAATACAGAGCGTTAAAAGTGTGAAAAAACTCCTCCTGTGTCCCTTCTTTTTCAGACAAAAATTGTATATCATCAATCAAAAGTACATCAATGGTGCGGTATTTATCGCGGAATTCCTTATTTTTGTTATTCTTTAATGAGCTGATAAACTCATTGGTCAAATTTTCTGCCGAGGTATACAGCACCTTGGAAGTTGGATTGGTTTCCAATATATAGTTGCCTATGGAGTGCATCAAATGCGTTTTACCAAGCCCTACGCCTCCGTACAAAAATAACGGGTTATACATCTGCCCAGGCGCTTCCGCTACGGCGTGCGATGCCGCAAAGGCCAACTCATTGCTCTTGCCTTTTACAAATGTTTCAAATATGTATTTCGCCCGCAAAGAGGAATGGTATGCCGACTTAGGCGCCTTTTGCCCGAAATCAGATTTGTCCAAATCCGATTGCAGTACAAAAACGGGGGTCAAACTCTCACCTGTCGCTTGCCGTATCGCCTTGGTAATCACGGGCATATAGCGCAGTTTAAGCGTCTGCTGCGCATCTACATCTTCCGTAATCAATATGAACAAATCTTCTTGTATATTGTACGGAACAAGCGGCTTCACCCACGTGGTAAAGGCTGTCCGCATCAGCTCTACCTCCAGTAAAGCCAAGGTTTTGTTCCATTCAATCTGTATATTGGTATCCATGCCGCATATCTCCTCTGAACGAGTATAGTCCGTCAAAATTTCAGTGGATAAACCTGTGCATATTCTGTGGGAAAACCCTCTATTTTTCAGTCGGCCACAATGTACACAAATCTAAAATCACAATATCCACACACATAAAAAGCTTGCCAATAAGGGATATTTGCGAGAGGATTGAAAAAGTTATACACATCGTTATCAACAAAATGTGCATAACTTTATGTGGATAAGCACCGCAAACAGGCCTGTGCGTATCTTTTTCACAAAAATCATCATTCTCACACATGCATATATCATACCAAATTTATCTCTCCAAGGCAATACAATCCTTTCAAAAGAGCCATTTTTCATTTTTTTTCCGCCAAACCGAGGTTTCCGTATATAAAAATCATGATTTCTCTTGACGTATGGGGGTTTATCCACTATAATACATAAGGAACGGCGCGGTGGAGCAAGCCGCGCTACAGCAATTTTGCAAGGAGGTGCTTTGTATGAAGATGACATTTCAGCCGAAAAAAAGACAGCGCGCGAAAGAACATGGCTTTCGTAAAAGAATGAGTACGGCCAACGGCAGAAAAGTTTTACTCAGAAGACGGCAAAAGGGAAGAAGATCCCTGACAGCTTAATGCAGTAAAATCGGCTTTGGCACGAAACATTGATTTTGGAAAACCAAAAGCATGGGGGCTGTTTACGGAACATGAACAGCCCTCTTCTTTATCAGCCGAGAAAACCTACACAAATGGTATAATAAGGACAAAAAGATGCTCAAACCGGAAGTCTTACAAAAAAATTATCAGTTCCGTGCCGTATACAACAAAGGCAAATCTGTTGCCAACAAAGCGGTTGTTTTGTTTGTCCTTAAAAATGGGGGAGCCTCCAACCGTTTCGGCGTATCGGTTAGTAAAAAGATCGGAAACGCCGTTGTGCGCAACCGCGTACGCAGGCGCTTAAAAGAGAGTTACCGCCGTATCAAAAGCACGGTGCAGCTCCCTGCGGGGTACGATATCGTGGCCTTGGCTCGCGCCCCCATCACGGAAGCCACTTTCGCGGAGCTGGAAAGCGGTATGCTTCGGTTACTGCAAAGGCAAGCCTTATGCCCTGCGCCCCATCGGGTTAAGGCAGGTGCGAATGAATGATGCAAAAAACATTTTTGAAAATGATACGTATATATCGGAAATATATTTCGCCGGGGCTGCCTCCTTCCTGTCGGTTCACGCCGACTTGTTCGGAATATGCGCTTGAGGCGATACAAAAATATGGTGCCCTCCGCGGCGGCTGCATGGCTGCGTGGCGGGTTTTGCGCTGTAATCCGTTTTGCAAGGGCGGATATGACCCGGTGCCGTAACCACTGCCTGATGCGTCAAGGCGTTAATTGGCATTGACTTTGCAAGTTTCTATAGTGTTAGGGAGGAAAAGGATGTTGAGCCAACAAATCATATCAAATACAATGGCCGTTTTGCAATATATAGAGAAAGAGCCAGGTCTTATCGTAGGCCCGGTTACGGCTTTTTTGGGATATATTATCGACTTTGTATTCCGTATCGTTTACATGTTTACCCAAAACAATTCTTTGGGTATCTCCATTATATTGCTGACAATTGTTGCCAGAACCATCATGCTCCCTCTTGGCTTCAAATCCCAGAAGTCGATGTCAAGCATGCAAAGGCTGGCACCGGAAATCAATAAAATTAAAGAACGCTACGGCACATCTAAAGACCCTGAGATTCAGCGTAAAATGAACGCGGAGATTCAGGCTTTGTACGCGAAGCATAAGGTTAACCCTTTGTCGGGCTGCTTACCGCTTCTTGTCCAAATGCCGATTTTTATTGCACTGAGCTACTTGTTCCGCCAGTGTTATCTTTTCATTCCTGAGCTGAATGCCATCTACACAGGCTTGGCCAACAACATTTTGCAAATTGACGGCGGAGAAGCGCTTATGAACGGGATTGCGCTGCCGAAGCTGACCAACCAAATGCTGGAAGCCGGATTTACTATGGGAAACTCGGCACCTGAGTATTTCGACAATCTGCTCAAAGTAATCAACAAATGTACCGAAGCGGACTGGCAAAGCATTCTCAGCCATATGTCGGGCAATTTACTGGTGGAAACCGAGGCGTTGTACGCTTCAAAGGTGGGCATTGAAACCTTCTTGGGTATCAACCTTCTGGGTAACTCGGGTATGGCCTTCCCCGGCATTTTAATACCGATTTTGACTGCCGCGACGACGTTCCTGTCGTCCTATATTATGAATAAAACCGCGCCGTCCGCAGATGCACAGGCGCAATCCACACAAAAAATGATGATGATGATTATGCCGATCATGATGCTTTTTATGACAGTCAATATGTCGGCTGGTGTTGGTTTATACTGGATCATATCAAGCATATACCAAACGGCACAGCAATATCTCCTGCATAAGCACTATTCAAAGGATAGGATAAAGGAGGCGGTGAAATAGTATGGATTTTATAGAAACAAGCGGAAAAACCGTTGAAGAAGCCATAGAGGAAGCGCTGCGCACCCTTGGTACAACGGAGGACATGGTGGAAATTGAAATATTAGAAGCAGGCACAAAGGGCATTCTGGGCTTCGGTGCCAAACCTGCCCGTGTGGTTGTCACAATGAAGGCTGACCCGGTTTATTTGGCAAAGAAGTTTTTGAACGAAGTAGGCAAAGCCATGGGTATGGAAATCGCCTTGGAAACGGAATTAAAAGACAAACAATTGCAAATTGACATGTCAGGCACACATATGGGTGTGCTGATAGGTAAGCGCGGCCAAACTCTTGACTCCTTGCAATACCTTACCAACCTTGTGGTCAACAAAGGCGATGCTTCGTACGTGGCGGTAACACTGGATGCAGAAAACTATCGCCAGCGCCGCAAAGAAACCTTGGAGTCTTTGGCAATCAACATCGCCAAAAAGGTAAAGCAAACAAAGCGCAGCGTCAAGCTTGAGCCGATGAGCCCGTATGAGCGGCGTATTATCCATTCCGTGTTGCAAAACGATAAATATGTGTCCACTTACAGCGAAGGCGAGGATCCGTGCCGCAACGTGGTCATCGCATTGCAGCGAGGGCGCGACCGCGACCGCGAGAAAACAAACAGCTACGACGCATAAATCAGACATAAACAAAAACATGGAGCGATCATTGCCCCATGTTTTTTGGATTGTAAGGAGGGGACGCGAAGCATGAAAATCAATATGGATGACACCATCACAGCCATATCTACGCCGTCCGGCGGCGGCATAGGCATCGTCCGTGTAAGCGGTAAAGAAGCCTTCTCCATTGTTTCGCGGATTTGGCAGGGCAAAGGCTGCTGGGCGGATCACCGCGTATACTACGGCAAAATAACAAACGGTGCGCAAATCGTTGACGAAGTGCTGCTTGTTACCATGCGTGCCCCCAAAACCTACACGACAGAGGATATCGTGGAAATCAATTGCCACGGCGGCGCGCGTGCCATGCAGACCGTGCTGCGCCTGCTTCTCGCAAACGGTGCCAGATTGGCGGAGCCGGGCGAATTTACCAGGCGTGCGTTCCTAAATGGCCGTATTGACCTATCACAGGCCGAGGCCGTGCTGGATATCATCGAGGCCAAAACCGCCCTATCACAAAAGGCGGCGCTGGCGCAGTTGGATGGCCGCTTGGCAAAGCAAACCAAGCAGTTGACGGACAAGCTTATGCAAGCCCTTTCGCATATCGAGGCCGCTATCGACTATCCCGAATACGACGAAACCGCCATCACCATGGCGCAGGTTCGGAAAGACGCATTGGCCGCTCTCACCGTGGCGGAAACGCTTTTGCAAACGGCGGAAACAGGACGCGTTATCCGCGAAGGGCTGGAAACCGTTATCGTTGGCAGCCCGAATGTGGGCAAATCGTCTTTGCTAAACGCTTTGCTGAACGAGGATCGCGCCATCGTGACCGACATCCCCGGCACCACCCGCGACACCCTAAGCGAAACCCTCGACATAGGCGGCATCCCTTTGATTTTGACCGATACGGCAGGCATACGCCAAACCGCTGACGAAATCGAGCGCATCGGTGTGGAACGTTCTTTACAAAAAGCGGCGGCGGCGACTTTGATTTTGTATGTGTTGGACGGTTCCGAACCTGTGCAAAATGAGGATTTGCGAGCCATACAGGCCTATGCCTATACAGGACGGGTCATGCTTGTGCTGGTTAATAAAGAGGACAAAGGCAGGCAGGCCGACTTTGCTTCCCTTGCCGCTGTTGCCGGGGCGGGCAATGTGCTTCCCATATCCGCCAAGCAAAACAGCGGTCTGCCCGCCATCGCGGATTGGATACAAACCCGCTTTTGCGGCGGCATGGATACAGAGGGCGGCGCGCTCCTAACCAACATCCGCCACATCGACGCCCTAACCCGCGCCAAGCGCGCGATGGAGAACGCCATCGCCACTATAGACAGCGGCCTCCCCGAGGATTTCGTATCCATCGACCTCCGCGCCGCATACGACTGCGCGGGTGAAATCACGGGCGAAACAGCGGACGGGGAATTGCTGGATTCGATATTCGCACAGTTTTGCCTGGGGAAATAAGGGGGATAACTGGTGGGGATGACAACCAAACGCGTGACTCTACGCGTGTTCCAAAAAGCAGACAATCAAAATGTATATCAACTTTGCACAGAAAAGTTTATCAAGACATACGAAATGCATATGCAAATAGGCAACCTTGCCGATGCGGATGACTTCATCCAATGGCATCTGTCAAACGCCGCATCCCCCCGCCAAACGCACTACCTGTATGCCATCACATTGCGGGAAACGGGCGAGTTTCTGGGAATGGGCGGGTACTCGTTTGTGGACGAAACAGAATTAGGCGTGGTTATGGAACTGGAATATTACTTGTTGGAGGCGCATTGGGGCAAGGGCTACATGACGGAAGCTTTGCGCGAAATCATTGCATCGGCTTTTGCACGAAACCACGCGGCAAAGCTGTTCGCACAATGCCATACAGACAATCCGTCAAGCGAGAATGTGATGAAAAAATGCGGAATGGTTCTGTCGGCCATCCAGCCCAAACCCAAGGATTATCGCGGGGTTATCAAAGAAAATGTGCGATACGAAATTACAGCCGACAAATACGTTTTGGAGACATAAATATGGACAACCAACCAATCTTCTACAAAGCATCAGCATCCGACATCATCATCATAGGCGGCGGCCACGCAGGCTGTGAGGCGGCGCTTGCCTCGGCGCGTATGGGAATGCGCACGGTTATGATGGCGCTCAGCCTCGACCACATCGCTATGATGCCCTGCAACCCCAATATCGGCGGCACCTCCAAGGGGCACCTCGTCCGCGAGGTGGACGCGCTTGGAGGCGAAATGGGCAAAAACATCGATAAAACCTTCATTCAGTCCAAAATGCTGAACACAGGCAAAGGCCCGGCGGTGCATTCCCTGCGTGCGCAGGCGGACAAGGCGCGGTATGCTGCCCAAATGCGGCAGACTTTGGAGGAAACCCCGAATCTTACCCTCAAACAAGCCGAGGCCGCCGATATATTGACTGAGGACGGTATGGTTACAGGTGTGGTAACAACTACAGGCGCGCTTTATCCCTGCCGTTGTGCAGTCATCTGTACAGGTACTTACCTTAGGGCGCGCTGCCTCACAGGTGAGGAGATCGTGTCGTGCGGGCCGAACGGCTTAAAACAGGCAGTGCCACTGGCGCTTGCCTTAGAGCGCCTGGGCATCAGGTTAATGCGCTTCAAAACAGGCACCCCCGCCCGTGTGGATGGGCGCACGTTGGATTACACCAAAATGGCCGTGCAAGAAGGCGACAAGCGCATCATCCCCTTCTCGTTTACCACCAATCCCGATGCCATACAAAGGGAGCAAGCCCCGTGCTGGCTGACCTATACAAACGAAGAAACCCACCGCGTCATCCGCGAAAACATCCATCGCTCCCCCATGTATGCCGGCGTGATTGAAGGTACGGGTACGCGCTATTGCCCGTCCATCGAGGATAAGGTGGTGCGCTTTGCCGATAAAGACAGGCATCAAGTATTCATCGAGCCGGAAGGGGAAAGCACGAGCGAAATGTACATCTCGGGCATGTCCACCTCTTTGCCGGAGGATGTGCAAATTGCCATGTACCGCTCTGTTTCGGGTCTGGAAAATGCGGAAATCACCCGCAACGGCTATGCCATCGAATACGATTGCATCGATGCCACCCAGTTGCACCTGTCGTTGGAGCTGATGAAAATGAAGGGGCTCTTCTTCGCCGGGCAAATCAACGGTTCCTCAGGCTACGAAGAAGCCGCGGCCCAGGGCATTATGGCGGGCATCAACGCCGCCCGCAGTATTAAGGGGCAAGATGCGTTCGTGCTTGACCGCTCCGAGGCCTACATAGGCGTGCTGATCGATGATCTTGTGACAAAAGGCAGCCGCGAGCCGTACCGTATGATGACTTCCCGCGCGGAATACCGCCTCCTCCTCAGGCAGGACAATGCCGACATCCGCCTGACGGAACGCGGGTGTGAAGCAGGCCTGACACCTGCGGTACGGCGGGATGCCGTCATTGCCAAGAAGGAAAGCATTGCCCGGGAAACAAAGCGCGTTATGGCGGTGAACATTGCCCCGTCTGTTTTGGCAGATGGAATATTGGCGGCGCGCGAAAGCACTCCCTTCAAAACAGGCATCAAGCTGGCGGAATTGATACGCCGCCCGGAGCTGGATTACGAAGTCTTGGCGCCATTGGATACGGAACGCCCCGCCTTGCCCTACGATGTGCGGGAGCAGGTCAACATTACCATCAAATACCAAGGCTATATTGAACGCCAGCAGGAGCAAGTGGCGCAGTTCAAAAAGCTGGAGGGGCGCAAGCTCCCTGCCGACATACATTATGAGGACGTGCCGAATTTGCGCCTGGAAGCAAGGCAAAAGCTGGATGCCATACGGCCGCAAAACATAGGACACGCCTCCCGCATTACGGGGGTTTCGCCGGCAGATATTACGGTTTTGTTGGTTTATTTGGAGAAATGGAACCAAAGTAACGCGCGGGCATAGTGTAGAGAATGGCACAAAAAGGAGGAAGCATATGATACAGCACATCGTTGCATGGGATTGCGCCGACGGTTTCACAGAGGCGGAAAAAGCGGCCAACGCGCAGAGGGCAAAAACGGAGTTGGAAGCATTGAGAGGCGTAATCGGCGGCGTAATCGAGCTGACGGTATACATTAATCTTCTGCCCTCAAGCAATCGGGATATTGTTTTGTTCAGCACATTTGACAGCATTGAGAGCCTGCAAGCCTACCAAGTGCATCCCGCGCATAAACAAGCGGCCGAATTTGTCGGTTCGGTCACGCAAAACAGGACTTGCCTGGATTACGCACTATAAAGCCAAGGAGGTGTGTTGTGGAGTCTAGGAGTACGGCATTTTTGCCTATCATTGGAAAAACCGCATACCGCTCGCCTGCCCTTGCCTTGCGGGAGCCGCCCACCCGCCCCTTTTTTACGGCGGCAGAAAATGCAGGCGGCATTGTTACGCGGTTTCTTTGCGCGGTCAAAAGCCGAGATGAAGATGCGGCTAAACGTTTTTTGAGCAAGCGCTTCCTGGCAGGTGACCTGACCGACCCCGCACAGTTGCGGAGCTTTATAGAAAACGAACGCCCTGCCAAATGTGTGCGGGTGGCGCCGGAGGCCGTTTTGCGCAACCAAGCCTTGATTCGCGAAGAAATCTGGCTGGGCAAGCAGGGCTTGCTGCGTCTGCATTTGATACACGAACCCGATAGGTTCAGCGCCTGGAAAATATACGCTATCGAAAAGGAATAGGCATATGACAAACGAAATCCTGCTGCGGAATTGCGCCGCCGAAATGAATATTGAGCTGACAGAAGGCATGACCGCATCATTCATGCAGTACATGCAAATGCTACTGGAATGGAATGAGAAAATCAACTTGACCGCCATCACAGACCCCCGCGAGATTGTGCTGAAGCATTTTGCGGATAGTTTGACGGCGCTGTCGGAGCTGGAGGCAAAGGCGGCTTTGCGCGTGGCGGACATTGGCACAGGTGCGGGCTTCCCCGGGCTGCCGCTGGCTATCGCCGCACCTGCCTGGGAGGTGTCTTTGATGGACTCTTTACAAAAGCGGGTCAAATTCCTGCAACACGTAACCACCGCCCTTGGTATAGAGAAAACCTCCTGCCTGCATACCCGCGCGGAGGATGCAGGGCAGGCAAGTGCGCACCGTGAGCGGTACGACGCGGTGGTGTCCCGCGCGGTGGCGCGGTTGGCCGTGCTGTCAGAATACGCGCTGCCCTTGGTGAAAGTGGGCGGCACGTTTTTGGCCTTAAAAGGCCCGGCGGCAGAGGAAGAAGTCAAAGAGGCACTGCCTGCCATCCAAAAGCTTGGCGGCGAACTTGTTGAGATTAAAGACGCAAAAATCCCTTTTACCGAGCTGTACCACAAGCTGGTAATCGTTCGCAAAAAGCGGCATACCCCGACGGGTTTCCCCCGCAATGCCGCGCAAATGGCAAAAGCTCCCCTAAAGTGAAACGCTTTATGGGGGCTTTTGTATATATGTAAATGGGACAACCTCGGGAAATGTATGGTAGACTGATAAAAGGAAATAATTTCCAAAGGAGGCCTACCTATGAGAAACAAGGAAGCACTGTACGGCACAGAAATACTGCACCTGCCGGTAGACAAAATTGCCCCCAACCCTTACCAGCCGCGCCGCATATTTGATCGCGCCCAGCTGGAGGAGTTGTCGCAATCCATACGCGAGTATGGGGTCATGCAGCCGATAAGCGTGCGCATCATCAACGGCACCAGCTATGAACTTGTCGCGGGGGAGCGGCGCTTACGCGCCTCGCGCCTTGCCGGGCTTACGGCGATTCCCGCCGTTGTTGTCAACATATCCGATCAAGATAGCGCCGTGCTGGCCTTGATCGAAAACCTGCAAAGGCAAAGCCTGAATTACATAGAGGAGGCGGAAGGCTTCCGCAATCTCATGACCGACTATGGCTTCACTCAGGAGCAGTTGGCGCAAAAACTTGGTAAGAACCAGTCCACCATCGCCAACAAACTTCGCATACTGCGCCTGCCGGAGGGCGTGCAAACCGCACTTCTTGACAATGGCTTGACCGAACGCCATGCCCGCGCCATCCTCAAGCTCGATAACGAGGCCATGCAGACGGAGGCGGTTGCCCGCATTGTTACGGCAGGGTTGACGGTACAGCGCACAGAGGAACTCATTGAGTCGATGCTGAAAAAAACGGCGGCGGAACGCAAAACGGCGCGGCGCACGCAGATTAAATCCTATGTGAAGGATATGCGCCTGTTTACCAACACCATCAAACAAGCCGTGGACATAATGAACAATGCGGGGGTAACGGCGGATTATGATGTAGAAGAGGACAAGACAGGCTGTTTTATCAGTATCATGGTGACATATTAATCAAAATATGATATACTGGTGGCATTGAAACCAAGAGGGGAGCCAATGCCATGATACGCACGAAATGGACAACAGGTGCGGCGGACTTGGGGGATGCCCATGCAATCCGCCGCGCCGTTTTTATCGAGGAACAAGGAACACCCGAGGCGGTGGAGCTGGACGATTCCGATGCGGGCGCCATCCACCTTGTTGCCTATAACGGCGGCCAAGCCGTTGCCACAGGCCGCATCATCATTGATGGGGAGGCCTATTTTCTGGGGCGCGTTGCCGTTTTGAAGGAGTGCCGCGGCCAAGGCTACGGCGATTTTGTCATGCGCCTGCTTATCCGCCGCGCGTTTGAATTGGGCGGAATGCGGCAGCTTATCCACGCGCAGATACAGGCCAAGGGCTTCTATGAAAAGCTGGGGTTTGCTGCCTTTGGGGATGAGTTTATGGAGGCAGACATTCCGCACATTATGATGGCCAGAGAAGGCGATATCGCCGGGCCGTGCGGGATTTAGGGAATGGGCTGCCGGCGATAAATTAGGATTTGGAGGCGGAACGCATGAATGAAGAAACGAAAAAGCATATTGATACTATGCTTGAAAACATCTTCGGAAGATTTGGCCCGCAGATAAGCTTATGTATGGGTATATTGCTTGTAGTTGCCGGAATAATCATTTTTGTAACCAAGAAGCCTAAGGGCAAAAGCAGGATAGCCCTCGGGGTTTTGATTGGTGTTGGCTGTATAGGTATTCTAAGTGGTATCGTACAAATGACGGTAAGATAAAGCTTGCCGGGATGCTGTAGCGCGATAGGTCGAGTGAAGAACAAAATTGAGAGGTGAAATCATGTTAAGCTTTGATTATATTGTCAGAAAAGCAAACGGCGGCGATAGCCTTAATATAGCAAAAACAATCGCGTATAGTTTCGAGAAAGATTTTTCCGGCTTAGTTAAGGATATGGAGTGTATGGTGAAAGTTTTTGCAAACAGCATTATTACGGAGCGCTTTTTTGTTGCGGAACAGAACGGAGAAATAATAGGCGTTATCGCTTGCACAGACTGTTGCGGAAGAGCCGTCAACATAAATAAAAATGATTTTAAAAAACATCTCGGTTTTATTCGCGGGCTGATTGGTTACAGTGTTTTCTATTCTGAACTTATGCGCCCACTCACTTATTCGGCAACCACAGGAAACATTGAATTTGTCGGCGTGCTTCAATCAGCGAGAGGAAGAGGCGTCGCAAAGAAAATGCTGAAGGAAATCATAGAAAACAACCCTGTATATAGTGAGTTTGTGCTTTATGTTACAGATACAAACAGATCGGCGCAAAAATGTTACGCGGACTTTGGATTTGTGGAATTTGACCGTGTACCTGTGAGCTATGCCAAGCAAAAAGGGTTTAACAGTAAAATATATATGAAATACAAGCGTTTGGTATGATTGCTATAAACCCGACAACTTCCGAATATAGGGGCAGACGTTTCGCGCAGTATAATGGCCCCGAAAGGCGGTAACGCCTTTTGGGGCCATGTAGGCTTTAGGGAAGGAGTTGCCGTTGCTAACTTAGAATTTGCGAGGAGGAACAATAATGATTAGCTCAATAATTGGTATTACATTTGACTGTCCAAATGCAAACAAGCTGGCGGATTTTTATGTGCAAATTACCGGTTGGAACAAGGAAATATCAAGCGAAGAATGGGCGGGCATTCGAACGCCGGAAGGATTCTTGCTTGTTTTCCAAACTGTAAACAATTATGTTCCTCCTGTATGGCCATGGCAGGATAATAAACAACAGCAAATGGCACATATAGATTTTAAAGTTGATAACTTGCAGGAAGTTGAAGCGCTTGCGATAAAATATGGTGCCGAAAAAGCGGAGCATCAGTATTTTGATACTTCTACGGTTATGTTTGACCCTGCGGGTCATCCTTTTTGCATCTCAACCATTGAACAATAACCGTTGGAGTCTTACTTGTATATTTATTTACAGTTGAAGCAAGCGGCAAAGTCCGGTTTATACGGTTACCGCCATCAACAAAATAGGAAGGCAGACAGGCCACGCATCATGATGGCCAAAGGCGGTGATAAACGGGAAGCTGCCGTTTGGCTTTGAGTATGGAGGGAAAGATGAAGTGGTAGACTTTATTCATGAAGCGCTATCCAATCAATATGGCTTGCGCATACGAACGGTTGCCGAAGTGCAAGGCGGATGGTCTGCATCAGCCTTTGTTGTTGACACTGATACAGGCAAGTATTTTGTAAAGCTGTATGATAAAAACCGACCTTCTGTACAGCCGTGGATTCAACGTATGGCTCACTATATGCCGATTGTATTGTGGCTATCGGACAGCACGCCGCTTAAAAACAGAATGGTTGCCCCCATTTACACAAAAGATAACGGTTACAAAGCGGAAAGTGCCCGCTGGATTTTGTCGGTATACCCTTTTGTGGAGGGTGAAACATTATGCGAAACGAAATTATCGTCTGACCAAATTCATCAACTTGCGGAAACGCTTGCTTTGCTGCATTCGTATAAAGAAAACATCCCTGTGCCAACAGGATTGATCACGGAAACATATTCGCTCCCCTTTTTGGAGCGCTTAAGCGAGATTTTGAGAACCAAGGGAATACCGCATAACTTAAAAACAGTCATGAGCCAACACGCGGGCGTAATGCAAAAGGCGATAAATGATTTGACGATTTTGGCAGAGAAGCTGCGCCGTAATCCCCCCGCAAATGCCTTATGCCACACGGATGTGCATGGCTGGAATTTGATGTGGGGCGAAAAACTAATTTTGATTGACTGGGAAGGTTTGCGGCTTGCGCCGATTGAGGCAGACCTGTTTGCATTCAGTGACAGATTCTTTTTTGATTATGCGAAAGAAGCTTTCTTTTCTGCATATAAGAGGGTTTGCCCTGCGTATATGGTGAACGAAACTGCCATGAGGTATTATCGTCTGCGTCGCAGGCTGGAGGACATTTCAGAGTTTGCACACAGCATTGCAAATGACGGCCCGGTGCAATCTGAGATGGAAAAATCCATCATGCATTTGCAAAATGAATACGCAGAACTGGAACGGATGTATTGAAGTCGGAGCCTCAAGCGTGTGTACATAAGCTCCGCGAGTTGGAAGCCGTGCAGGGGATATGATGACGGGGTGAAGGCCGAGTCGGAGGCGGTTCATAAGTCGTTGTAGGAGAGGCGGGGA
>JGI994J12354_10000317_pt1 | contig 47555 bp, 39 predicted proteins | sample IntmicLarv3ML3BL_FD_12354 | JGI IMG/M metagenome (IMG submission 12354) | reverse complement strand
CTAATAAAGATAGTTACACTGACGTATTTTCGGATACGGTGGTTAAGATAGGTCAAGACAATGACGAAGTGGTAGCGATAACGGCAGCGATGCCAGAAGGAACAGGACTACAACAATTTGCCAAAAGATTTCCAAAGCGTTTTTTTGATGTTGGCATCGCTGAAGAACACGCGATTACATTTGCGGCAGGCTTAGCAGCAGGTGGGATGATACCCATTGTAGCAATGTACTCATCATTTATGCAAAGGGCTTTCGACCAGGCAATGCATGATGTTTGTATGCAGAATTTGCACGTTATATTTGCGATTGATAGAGCGGGATTAGTGGGCAATGACGGCGAGACGCACCATGGCGAATTTGACCTTTCATGTTTTTCGATGATGCCTAATATGACAATTATGGCACCGAAGAATAAGTGGGAACTAACAGCGATGATAGAATTTGCGGTTGCCCATGCGGGCCCGATTGCCATTCGTTATCCCAAAGGTGATGCTTACGAGGGATTGAATGAATACAGACAGCCAATTCAATTAGGGAAAGCTGAGATGATTGCGAAAGAAAGTGATATTGCCTTACTAGCCGTTGGTAGTATGGTTAAGGTTGCCGAAGCAGTGCGAGAACAATTAAAATCGCTTGGTAAAGCGGTAACACTTGTTAATGCTCGTTTTGTCAAGCCACTTGATACACAAATGCTAACGGATATTGCTAAAAAGCACAAGCTGATTGTGACTTTAGAAGAGAATGTTAAAGTAGGCGGTTTTGGCGAACAAGTTACCGATTATTACAATGAAAATGAAATAGATGTAAAGGTTTGTGTAATGGCTACGCCTGATTGTTTTGTCAGTCATGGCAGTATCGAATATCTGATGGAGCAAATCAAAATGGACGCAAAAGGAATTGTTGAAAGAATTATTCAAAGAGATATTTGATGGTGTCGAATGAATTATGAGAACACTGTCAAACGAGTTATGAAAATACTGTCAAATGAGTTATAAAAATACTGTCATTCTGAGCGAAGCGAAGAATCTAATTAGAATAGCGGAGAATTATAGATGAAGGAACGGCTTGACGTTTTATTGGTTAAACGAGAATTAGCGCATACGCGTGCAAAGGCTAAGGCAATAATTATGTCTGGCAATGTGTTGGTGGAGGGACAAAGAGAAGATAAAGTGGGTTCGATGTTTGCTGATACAGTAACTATCACGGTCAAAGAAAAAGCCTTACCCTATGTCAGTCGTGGTGGATTAAAACTAGAGAAGGCGATGAAAAGTTTTGGCATTGAATTAGAGGGTATGATTTGCATGGATGTGGGTTCATCAACGGGTGGTTTTACCGATTGTATGTTGCAAAATGGTGCTCAAAAAGTCTATGCTATTGATGTTGGACGAGGACAATTGGATTGGAAATTGCGCCAAGATAAAAGAGTTATTTGTATGGAACGAACGAACATCCGCTATGTAACTAATGAGGAAGTTACTGAGCCGATAGACTTTTCTTCAATCGACGTATCATTTATTTCTTTGACTAAAGTACTACAACCAGTATATAATCTGCTTAAAGAGGAAGCACGCTTAGTCTGCCTAATCAAACCGCAATTCGAAGCGGGACGAGAAAAGGTTGGTAAAAAGGGTGTAGTTAGAGATAGCAAAACCCATGAAGAAGTGATTTTGATGGTCGGACTATATGCGGTCAGCATTGGGTTTAGCATTTGTGATTTAGGTTTCTCGCCAATTAAAGGGCCAGAGGGCAATATTGAATATTTACTATATTTGAAAAAGCAAACTGGCGAGTTAGATGAGCGGAAATTTAAAGACAAGGTTGAAACAATAGTAAACGAGGCACATAGCAACCTTTAGATAGTGTCAAATGATTTATGAAAGCACTGTCATTCTGAGCGAAGCGAAGAATTTTAATGGGAAGGACAAGGTATGAAGTGTTTTTATTTAATAACCAACAGTATAAAAGACAAAGATTTAGAATTGACTAATAAAATTGCCGAGTATTTAAAGCGACAAGAGAGTAATTGTGTCGTACAAGTGCAAAATCTTGATAAGTCAGAATGGGTATATAATTTTACAGATGTTAGTCAAATCCCAGAAAGTGTTGATTGTATTATCGTGTTAGGTGGCGACGGAACACTGCTTAGAGCAGCACGTGATGTTGTCGACAAACAAATCCCCCTTTGCGGAATTAACTTAGGCAACATGGGATATTTAGCAGAGATAGATGTGAATTCGATTTTTCCAGCCCTTGATTGTTTGTTAAATGACAAATATGAGATTGAAAAACGAATGATGTTGGCGGGTAGTATTTATCGTGGAGAAGAATGTTTGGAACAAAATATTGCGCTTAACGATGTGGTTATTAGTCGCAAGGGTGCTACTTGCGTGGCGCATTTTAATATCTATGTCAATGGTGAATTTTTAAATGCTTATGAAGCTGACGGTGTTATTATTTCAACGCCAACCGGCTCGACAGGTTATAGTCTATCAGCAGGGGGACCAATTATTGCGCCAAGTGCATCAATGCTGATGGTAACGCCAATAGCAGCGCATAGTCTTAATTCACGAAGCATCGTTTTTTCTGCTACTGATGAGATTACAATTGAAGTTGGCAAGCGCCAAAGTGGTGAAGTTGAACATTCAGTTGCCGCTTTTGATGGGGCAAGTTTGACGGACCTTGCCACAGGCGACCGTGTTGTGATTAAAAAGTCAAAAAATGATACGCGAATTGTGAAGATAAGCAATATCAGCTTTTTGGAAGTTTTAAGAAATAAAATGAGTAATTAGTCATGGAGGAATAACCAATGAAAACAGCCAGACATTCGAAAATCATTCAATTAATCGGTCAATATGATATTGAAAAGCAAGAAGAACTAGCGGAAAAGCTTAACGCTAGTGGCTTTAGTGTGACGCAAGCAACGGTCTCACGTGATATTCGAGAACTTAAACTGACGAAGATTACCAGGGAAAATGGACAATCCAAATACGCGGTGCTAAATAGCGATAGTCGCGAGTTAGGAATGAAATATGTGCGTGTTCTAAAGGCGGCATTTGTTTCTATTGATGTGGCACAAAACCTTCTAGTCATGAAAACAGTTTCGGGGATGGCGATGGCAGCAGCAGCGGCATTAGATGATATGCAATGGAGTGAGATTGTAGGCTGTGTAGCTGGTGATAACACAGTGATGTGTGCCATTAGAAGTGCGGAAGATGCCCAGGTGGTGATGAATAAACTTAAAAAAATGATAGATGGCATGGATTAGCTTGATAGCTAAAGGAAAAGGTATAAGATGTTAACAAACTTACATGTGAAAAACATTGCCCTAATTGATGATATCGATGTAGAATTTGCGAAAGGGCTTAATATTTTAACTGGTGAAACAGGTGCTGGCAAGTCAATTTTGCTAGGAGCGCTTGCTTTGGCGTTGGGTAAGAAGCTGAATAGTGAAATGATTGGCAATTTCGGTGATTATGCTTTAGTGGAATTAATCTTCTTAGTTGACACTCAAAAATTGCATACAAAATTAGCAAGACGCAATATATTTTGCGAAGATGACCAACTCATTTTAAGTCGTAAGGTGATGGACGGGCGAAGCATTTGTAAGATTAATTCAGAAACTTGCACCACTAGCCAATTACGTGAAGTGGCAACTTTACTACTAGACGTTCACGGTCAGCATGAGCATCAAAAGTTATTGTCAAGTGAACAACAATTAATCGTATTAGATGATTTTGCGGGCGATAAAATCATTAGATTAAAAGGTGAGATAGCCAGAGAATACGAGCAACTTAGCCAATTAATAATGGAAGCAGATGAATTTGGTGGCGATGAAGAAGCAAGAGTGCGCGAGATGGCATTTTTGGAATTTGAAATCAAAGAAATTACCGATGCACAGATACAATCAGACGAAGATGTTGATTTGGAAAAGCGTTATTTGCGACTTAACAATAGTAGGAAGATTGCTGAAGGTTTGGCGAAGGCGCATGGGTTAACTGGTGGCGAAGGGCAGATAACGGCAAGCGAATTGATAGGTGGGGCATTACGAGAACTTAGCGATATTAAAGCTTATGATGAACAACTAGAAGGTAGTTATAAAGCTCTTTTGGACGTGGAAAGTACACTAGGCGATTACAATCGTGAGGTGTCTAGCTATCTTCAAGAATTAACCTTTTCGCCAGAGGAGTTTCATGAAATTGAGAGCCGTTTAAACCTTATTAATGGACTAAAAAGCAAATATGGAGCGACTAGTGCAGATATTTTAGAGTATCAAAAAAATCAAGAAGATAAACTAACCAAGCTTTTAAATTTTGCAAAAAATAAAGAACAGATGGACGGCAAAATAAATGAGCAAGAAGAAATTCTAAAGACTTTATGCGATGAGCTAAGTGAAACGAGAATAGATTGTGCCAAAGATTTTGAACGACAATTGATACAGACATTACAAGATTTAAATTTTAATACTGTTGATTTTAAGGTTGAATTTAAAAAGATGCATAGATTTGCTAAGAACGGGCAAGACCAGGTGGATTTCTTGATTTCGACAAACCAAGGAGAGGTGAAGAAATCACTTAGTAAGGTGGTATCAGGTGGCGAGCTGTCGAGAATAATGCTAGGAATTAAAGCCTTGATTGCGGATAACGATGATGCAGGGATACAAATTTTCGATGAAATTGATGCAGGTATTAGTGGGCGTACAGCACAAAAGGTTGCCGAGAAGATGGAAGTTATTGCGAGGCGTCGGCAAGTGATTTGTATTACGCACCTGCCCCAGATAGCAGCGATGGCAGACTCGCATTACGAAATCATCAAAAGTGTTAACGACAATAAAACAACTACCTATATTAACAAGTTAGATGCGAAGTGTACAATTGAAGAATTGGCGCGGATGCTGGGTGGCGCAGAGATTACTAATAGTGTTCGCATGAATGCGCAAGAGATGAAAGAATTGGCTAATGACTATAAAAGCGAATAATAAGCTAATGAGTAAGTTATAGTATATAAAGTCAACGATAAAGGTGGATAGTGTCAAATGAGTTATGAAAACACTGTCATCTTGAGCGAAGCGAAGAATTTAATTAGAGTGGAGGACATCACATGAAGAATATCATATTTATGGCATCAGAAGCAGTTCCATTTATAAAGACGGGTGGTTTGGCCGATGTGGTTGGTTCATTGCCTAAATGTTTTCCGAAGGCGTATTTTGATGTTAGAGTTATATTACCCAAATATGCTTGCATGAAACCAGAATATAGAGATGAGCTGAAGTATATTACTCATTTCAATGTGAGAATAAACGGACGCGACCAGTACGCAGGAGTATTAGGGTGCGAATATGATGGGATAAAGTTTTATTTTATTGATAATGAAGAACATTTTGGCGGGGACCGTCCATATTATGGAGCATATGAAGACTTAGAAAAGTTCGCATTATTTTCTAAAGCGGCATTATCAGCACTTAAGGCAATTGATTTTAAGCCAGATATTATCCACTGCCATGATTGGCAGACGGGATTGGTACCAGTCTACCTCAAAGAAGAATTTTGGGGTGATAAATTTTATTATAATATCAAAACGATTATGACTATCCACAATTTAAAATTCCAAGGAGCTTGGGATGTCCCAACTATTCAAGCCATTACAGAACTTCCTGATAAATGCTTCACACCAGATAATCTAGAACGATTTAGAAGCGCTAATTATCTCAAAGGTGGCATCGTCTATGCTGATGCTGTTACGACGGTTAGCAACACATATGCCGAAGAAATCAAGACGGAGTTTTATGGTGAGGGTTTAGATGATTTACTGCGTAAGCGGGCAAAGAATTTGCGAGGCATTGTTAATGGTATTGACTATGATGAATACAATCCAGCGAGCGATACTCTAATTGTGAAAAATTATGATGTCTCTAATTTCCGCAAGGAAAAAATCAAGAATAAAACCGCCTTACAAAGAGAATTGGGACTAGCAGAGGATAAAAAGGCGATGATGATAGGAATAGTTTCTCGCTTGACCGACCAAAAGGGCTTTGATTTGATTGCGAGTGTGATGGACGAATTATGTCAAGATAACATTCAATTGGTGGTATTAGGTACAGGCGAAGAGCAGTATGAAAATATGTTCAGACATTTTGCATGGAAATACGGCGACAAAGTTTCGGCCAATATTTATTACTCCGAAGAGCTATCGCACCAGATTTATGCAGCATGTGATACTTTCTTGATGCCATCACTATTTGAACCATGTGGGCTAAGCCAATTGATGAGCCTGCGTTACGGAACAGTTCCGATAGTACGTGAAACGGGCGGGCTAAAAGATACCGTAGAACCGTATAATATATATGAGAAGAAAGGAACGGGATTTAGTTTTGCTAATTATGATGCACGAGAAATGTTAGATATAGTTCATCTCGCAAAAGATATTTATGACAATAAGAAAACAGAATGGAATAAGATTGTTGAACAGGGTATGAGCAAGGATTTCTCATGGACCAATTCAGCTAAGCAATATGCTGATATGTATGATTGGTTGGTATAAAAACATTTCAATTGAGTTTATAAAGTTTAGAGTTTCTTTATTTCAAAAACACAAATCGAACACATTTATTGTTTATGATATATCTAGATAGTTGATTAACCATTCACTATCTCCCCCTCATAAAAACAGAAGATACCGCAAGGTATCTTTTGTTTTTATGAGGGGGATGCGCACTCGCTTAATAGGAAGAACGCTCGGCGCAAAGAGTCTGCAAGCAGACTCTTTGTTCCACTATAGGAAATTACGTCTATTATAAATGAGTATTGACAAAAAATATTTTTGAAAGTATTATAAGAGAATAGTAGAAGTAAAGTCTACATCTGTTACTATCTTTAATCGAGTCAGATTAATAGATATTCCCAATTTTTTAAAGTCATTATAGTGTACTTGCCAGAACAACTGGGGAGGGCGATTATCATCCACTTTGGAAATTCCAAAGGAGGGATGCTTATGAGCAGTTATGAAATTCTTATGATAACGCTGACAATAGCCAGCTTAATTGTAGCAATTTTGAAACTTGAACGTAAAAAATAATCGCTCTGCAACCCAAGTAGACGCGATTATTTTTTAATCCACTAACTTTCCGGAGCGGATGGTTTTTGTCCATCACCCCAGTTGTTTTGTTAAGTATATTATAATTGCACATATAATCCTTGTCAATATGAAAAGCGCAACAAAAGCAGTTTATAAAACTTAGAAATTAATTTTAAATTTAATGCTACATTTTCGCTTGACAAAGAAAAGAAACTATATTAATATATTAACAGAGACGAACATAAGTTCGTAAAAGGAGTGTAAAGATGATTAAAGAGGATAAGCTAAAAGCATTAGATGCTGCCCTTGGGCAGATTGAGAGACAGTTTGGCAAAGGTGCTGTGATGAAGCTAGGCGACTCAGGGATTAACATGAATGTTGAGACGATTCCAACGGGCTCATTAAGCCTTGATATAGCTTTAGGACTAGGAGGAATTCCTAAAGGACGTATTATTGAGGTATATGGGCCAGAGTCGAGTGGTAAGACGACAGTTGCGTTACATATGGTGGCTGAGATGCAAAAGCAAGGTGGTGTCGCAGGATTTATTGATGCTGAACATGCTCTAGACCCAGTTTATGCGAAGAATATTGGCGTAGATGTTGAGAACCTATATATCTCACAGCCAGATAATGGAGAGCAAGCACTTGAGATAACCGAGACGATGGTACGTTCAGGCGCAGTTGATATCGTTATTGTTGACTCGGTTGCCGCGCTTGTACCAAAGGCAGAGATTGACGGGGAGATGGGTGACTCACACATGGGCTTACAGGCTCGTTTGATGTCACAAGCATTGCGTAAGTTGACAGCAATTGTCGGCAAATCTAATTGTGTGGTGATATTCATTAATCAGTTACGTGAGAAGATTGGTGTTATGTTTGGTAGTCCTGAGACGACGACAGGAGGTCGTGCGCTCAAGTTTTATTCATCTATTCGTTTAGACGTTAGAAGAATTGAGACATTAAAGCAAAATGGCGAGATGGTGGGTAATAGAACCAGAATTAAAATCGTTAAGAACAAAATTGCACCACCATTTAAAGAAGCTGAATTTGATATTATGTTCGGCAAAGGCATATCCAAAGAAGGAGATATCCTTGATTTAGCGTCTAAGTTAGGAATTGTTCAAAAGAGTGGCTCATGGTTTGCCTATAACGATGAGAAGATAGGTCAAGGTCGCGAGAATGCCAAGACTTACCTCCGAGACAATCCAAAGATAGCTAGCGAGATTGAGACTAAAGTACGTGCTGATTATGAAATAGCAAAAGAACCAACCAAAGAGCCAACCAAAGAAGAAGCTACTAAGAAGTAGGGGATAGATATGATTGTTACCGGAATAGAGACGGTCACAAAGAAAAAGTGTAAAATAGAGTTGGACGGCCAGCTAGCCTTTGTATTATACAAAGGTGAGCTGGCTCGTTACTGTATTCAAATGGATGCCAAATTATCACAAGCACAGTACGATGAAATAGTAATGGAAGTATTACTAAAAAGAGCCAAGAAGTATCTATTGCACCTATTGACTAAGATGGATAGGACCTCCTATGAACTTAAGACCAAGTTACGTCACGGCTATTACCCCGAAGCGGTAATAGAAAAGGCTGTTGCCTATGTAGCAAGCTATGGCTATGTAGATGATGGCGATTATGCTAAGCGATATTTGCGAACACATGAACATCGCTTAAGCTACCGACAGATTAAGCAAAAATTAGCCGCCAAGGGAATAGCAAAAAATATTTTAGAGTCCTTAGATGCTGACAGACATCAAGACGAAGGAGAGCTAATCAAGATATATATCCATAAGAAAGTTAAGGAGCAGGACACACTAGATGATAAGGAGCTTAAGAGATTAGCTGATTATTTATATCGCAAAGGCTTTGAAAGTGATGCTATCTGGAGCAATTTAAAGACATATCGTCAAGAAAAATGAAAGGCTATTATGATACTGACCTCATGACCTTATAGTGCATTGTGCAAGCAACATCAGCATCTTATGGTGTCATTGCGGGCTTGGCCCACAATCTCATAAATTCAAGACTTAGCATTATCATCAGACAAGACTTAGCATTATCATCAGAATGCTTGACATAAATATTAAAATAATATAAAATTGTACTGTTGTAATTAAATACTAAAACTAAATAGGGAGGTGCTCCAAGTGACAATAACCACAATTGTCGCTATAGTGATCACGTTACTTATTGCAGTTCCTATTACTTGTGTAATAACAGTTTCCAATAAGGCCAAGAAAGACGCGGCTAAAGTTGGTACTGCGGAAGAAAAAGCAAGAAGCATAATAGATGACGCACTCAAAACGGCTGAGACCAAGAAAAGAGAATCACTTTTAGAGGTCAAAGAAGAGTCTCTACGAACTAAGAATGAGTTAGATAGAGAGACAAAAGAGCGAAGAACTGAATTGCAAAAGTATGAGAAACGTGTGCTTTCTAAAGAGGAAACCATCGATAGGAAAGCAGAGGCTATAGAACGACGTGAGAATGATTACGCTAATAAAGAAACAGAATTAGCAAACAAACAAAATGAAGTAGAGGAACTAAAGACTAAAGGGGTACAAGAACTGGAACGAATTTCCAGTCTAACCTCCGATCAAGCAAGAGATTATCTGTTAGAGTCTGTTAAAGACGAAGTAAAAATTGATACTGCTAAACTTTATAGGGAACTAGAAGCTCAAGCAAAAGAAGATGCCAGCAAGAAAGCCAAAGAATATGTAGTAACAGCCATTCAAAAATGTGCGGTTGACCATGTATCAGAGACTACGATTTCAGTTGTCCAACTTCCAAGCGATGAGATGAAAGGCCGGATTATCGGTCGTGAAGGTCGTAACATTCGCACCCTTGAGACATTGACGGGAGTTGATTTGATTATTGATGATACTCCAGAGGCAGTAGTTTTATCAGGATTTGATCCAATTAGAAGAGAAGTTGCAAGACTTGCACTTGAAAAATTAATTGTTGATGGGCGTATTCACCCAGCAAGAATTGAAGAAATGGTAGAAAAAGCGAAGAGGGAAGTGGAGACGCTTATTCGTGAAGAGGGTGAATCAGCAACATTAGAAGCTGGTGTTCACGGCATTCACCCAGAACTCGTTAAACTACTAGGTCGCATGAGATTCAGATCAAGTTATGGACAAAATGCATTAAAGCACTCACTAGAGGTATCACAACTTGCAGGCCTTTTAGCAGCCGAAGTAGGAGCCGATATCAGAATAGCAAAACGTGCTGGTCTATTACATGATATTGGTAAAGCAATTGACCATGAAGTAGAAGGGTCACATATTCAAATAGGTGTTGATTTGTGTAAAAAATACAAAGAGTCTAAGATTGTCATTAATGCTGTTGAAGCACATCATGGCGATGTGGAACCAGAATCTTTGATTGCGAGTATTGTTCAAGCGTCTGATGCTATATCAGCAGCGAGACCAGGAGCAAGACGTGAGACATTATCAACATACACTAACAGATTAAAGCAATTAGAAGATATTACTAACGCATTCAAAGGCGTTGACAAATCTTTTGCAATTCAGGCAGGTAGAGAAGTTCGTATTATGGTAGTGCCGGATAATGTATCGGATTCAGAGATGGTATTATTGGCTAGAGATATTTCTAAGCAGATTGAAACTGAACTAGAATATCCAGGTCAAATCAAGGTAAATGTAATAAGAGAGTCACGTGTAATTGATTACGCAAAATAGATAATAGCTAATTTTAGAGGTGTCTAACCAAAAGGTTGGGCACCTCTTTTGTTACCTAGTAGGAGATTACATCATAAAATTAAGGGTTGACAAAGTGATACAACTGCTATAACATATATGTAACAGATGTAAAGACGCAAGCGCATGCAAAATTTGCAGGATGTACCAGAGATAAAAAGGAGAAAATGTAATATGCTAATTAAAATTGATTTTGAAATTGATACTCCAATATACACACAATTGCGGAATCAGATTGTTATTGGTATTGCTAGTGGAGAATTAAAGCCTAATGAGGCGTTACCATCAGTGCGCAGGATGTCGGCGGATATAGGCATCCATGCACATACGGTTAATAAGAGCTATGCAATTCTTCGCGATGAGGGCTATATTGTTATTGATAGACGTAGCGGGTGTCATGTAGCTGCAACTTTACCAAAGTCAGATGCAGGTTTCATAGAAGCAATTAAAGCAAAGCTAGCACCGATTGTAGCAGAGGTGATGTGCCACGGAATGCAAACAGAGGATTTTGGCAGGCTGTGTGAAGCGGTTTTGAGTGAGATTGCGGGTCAGACCCGCACTGATAACGTAAGAAGCAATGGCGAAGCAAGAAGCGATGACAAAGCGAGAAAAGGAGGGATAACGTATGAATGAATTAAGAGAGGCATCAACGATGTTATTTGGAATTAATTTGATTACGATGCTAGTAGTTGTCATTACTATAGGTATAGCACCGATAATCACTAGAAAATCTTTTTTATTTGGTGTGCGTATTACTGAAGAGGCCGCCAAGATGCCAGAAGCGATTAAGTTAAAGCAAAGTTATATTAAGCTAATGGTAGCTGGCGGGGTTTTGATGATTACTATTTTGATTGCACAGTATTTACTGTTTCCTGATATCAGTCTATTGGCAATGCTTTATTTGCCAATGATTATGGTAGCGTTTCAATTTATTGTTTTTGTTTCAGCTTGGAAAAAGGCAGTCGTATTAAAACAGCAAAATAACTGGACGGTTCCAAGGACTGCCACAGTAGATACCACGAGTGCAGTACAAAGAGAACAGATTTGGAATTTTCCCAAGAAGTGGTATGTAGTAAGTGGTTTAATAATCGTGGTGATAATAGTGTTTAGTTTAATCAAGTATCCATCATTGCCAGCGCAGATAGTAACTCATTGGGGGTTTGATATGCAACCAGATGCATGGGCTAATAAGAGTGTTTGGACAGTACTGATGATGCCGATTATTACCCTAGTACTTTTGGTTGGTATGATGCTGGGGAATATTGTGATATATCGAGTGAAATTGCAAGTTAGCGCAGAAAGTCCAGAATTGTCTTATGCGCAGCATCGGATTTATCGTAAGATGATGAGCGGGGCAATCGGCATAATGACACTAATGTTAACGATATTTTTTAGCATTTTCCAACTTATGACGATTGAGGTATTTATCCCATCAACAGTAGTTATGGTGGTGATAATGATATTGATGATTGTTGCTTCGTGTACGCCTTGTACCTACGTGTATTTCAAAGCGGGACAAGGTGGATGCAAATTAAAGCTAGATATTGATGAGATTGCGGGTCAGGCTCGCAATGACAAGGTAAGAGGCAATAATAATGGTAGCTTGGAAATACCTAAAGCAACATTAAAATTCAACCGTGGCGATGACAAATTTTGGAAGTTAGGAATGTTCTATTACAACGAAGATGACCCAGCGATGTTTGTAGAGGACCGCTTTGGCACTAACAGCGGCTTCAATTATGCAAGAACATCGTCAAGAATAGTAACAGCACTATTGATAATCATGGTAATAACGGTTTACATAGGTACAACAGTTATGTTCTTTAATTGGTTATAATAAAGAGTAGAAAAACACTTGTAACAGAAACTTAATATAATTAAGAAGTCTGTTAAAACCACAATATCTAGTGAACATAACATGTGTGTTAATAGATATGTAGTTGTTTGTGAAAATGACGCAAGAAACAAGGTGAAATGCTGTAAAATAGCCATTGCTTTTATTAAAAACAATGGCTATAATACAATGTATATTTTGAAGGGTGAATTGCTTTTAATACGATAAGATGAAGGATAGACTTATAATGATTAATGCAATTCAAGAATTTATTGGTTATTTACATAACACCAAGAAAACATCAAAGAATACCGAAGTTTCTTATGAACGCGATTTACGAAAGATGATGAAGTACTTTGAGACACAGGGGATTGAAAAAGTGTCTGAAATTACTGTGACTAATGTAAACTCATACATGCTTTATTTGGAGCGTGAAAAGTTTGCATCGTCAACTGTATCACGAAGCGTAGCGTCTATGAGGGCGTTCTTTCAGTACCTTGTTAAAGCCAAGGTTATTAATGATAGCCCCGCAGAGCATCTAAAGCCGCCCAAGGTGGAGAAAAAGACACCAGAGACATTAAGCGTTGCGCAGATGGATTTACTCTTAAAGCAGCCGTCAAAAGAGACACCTAAGGGCACTCGTGATAGAGCGATGTTAGAATTACTATATGCGACAGGAATTCGGGTTAGCGAATTGATAACCCTAGAACTTGATAATGTCAATATGCAGATGGGTTATATAACGTGCACCGAGATAGGCAAAGAACGAATAATCCCATTCGGTAATGTGGCCAAAAAAGCACTGAAAAACTATTTGAATAATTCACGTGAAGCACTTCTTGGAATTGCTAGCTGTGATACATTATTTATCAATTGTTCGGGAAAACCGATGAGCCGTCAAGGATTTTGGAAGGTTCTAAAAGGATACGCAAAGGATGCGAGGATTACTATGGACATCACGCCACATACTCTGCGACATTCATTTGCGACGCATCTCATTCAAAATGGTGCAGATTTAAAAAGTGTGCAAGAAATGCTCGGTCATGCCGATATATCTTCGACACAGGTATATGTAGACACGGGTGTTAATAAGATAAGAAATGTTTACGCAAAAGCACATCCACGGGGATAGTGCATAAAATCAATAAATTGTGCCAAATAAAAACAAAGTTAGAAAGAATTATCTTTCTAACTTTGTTTTTTATCTAGAGTAAAGATTTATCTAATCGCGTCAGCAATCGTATGTAACAAATTTCGTGAATCTTCCCAGCCAAGACAAGCATCAGTAATTGACTTGCCATAAATCCCATCAGGACCAATTGGTTGTGTTCCCTCTTCGATGTAACTTTCAATCATAACACCCTTAACGAGAGAGCTAATATCAGGGTTTAGATTACGACTATGCAAAACTTCTTTGACTATTCGTATCTGTTGCTTGAATTGCTTATTAGAGTTAGAGTGGTTAGCATCGATAATCGTTGCCGGGTTCTTTAAATCTCTTTCGTTATACAATTCAAATAAACGATAAAGGTCTTCGTAATGATAGTTGGGAATTGAATTACCCATAGGATCAACGGCACCACGTAAGATAGTGTGCGCCAGTTCGTTACCATCGCTGCGAGCTTCACAATTACGATAAATAAAATGATGAACTCCTTGAGCTGCTACAACAGAGTTTAGCATTACTGCCATATCGCCACTAGTGGGGTTTTTCATGCCGGCAGGAACGTCCATACCACTGACTACCAAACGGTGTTGTTGGTTTTCGACAGAACGTGCACCAATTGCAACATATGATAATAAGTCATCAAGATAACTCCAGTTTTCGGGATAAAGCATCTCATCAGCTGGCGTTAAACCTGACTCAGTAATTGCACGCATATGAATATTGCGAACTGCTATCAATCCTTGCAATAAATCTGGTCGTTTTTCAGGGTCCGGCTGATGCACAATTCCTTTATAGCCCTCGCCAGTAGTGCGAGGTTTATTGGTATATATTCGAGGAACGATGACTAATTTGTCGGCAACTTCTTCTTGCACTTTAGCTAATCTATTGGTATAGTCACAAACTGCATCTTCATTATCGGCCGAACAAGGACCGATAATTACTAAAAATTTATTTGAAGTGCCAGTGATGATGTCGCGAACCGCCTTGTCGCGTTTGACTTTGGTTTCGACAATAGCACTGGTGACGGGGTAATCTTTTTTGATTTGTTCTGGTGTTGGTAAATCATTGGTTATTTGTATGCCCATGTATGCCTCCGCTCGTGGTTTTTAGATAGATAATAGAATTTGTTAGTTAGTGTTGCTTGGGATAGCTTCAAACACATTATATTATAGTACGAACAGCACGAGTTTGCAATATTAAACAGCTAACCATGATTTGCTATAGGTAGCATTATTGATTGAATGATTACTAAAGGGTGAAGCGGATTTAACCATAGCTATTTTGTGAAAAATCTGAATATAACTTGCGAAAAGTGCCAGGTGAATAGCCAAGTTTCTTCTTGAAGGCGTGATAAAGGCGCCGTTCATTATTATAGCCGACGAGATGAGCCATATATGTGATTGTCATGTCAGTAAATAAGAGAAATTCACAGACTTTTTCTAGGCGCACATAGTCAAGAATGTAATTAAAACTTACATGTAAGTGCTTATTAACAAGGGTAGAAATGTAGTTTGGGTGCAAGAGAAGTTCCTCACTAAGTGCTTGAAGGCATAAATCTTGAGTATAGTCTCGACGAATGAAATTGATAATTCGTTTTAAAGAATCAGGATAATCGGCATTATCAAGGTCAAGATTGAAAAAATCATGGACAATGTCTTTTGGGAGTGTTGTAAGAGCGGCGGCATACGTTTGGGGAAGTTCTTGCCAAACTTGTTCCACTAATTCCAAAAGGCGCTGTTTGTCTATAGGTTTTAGGAGATAGTCCATGACACCCATACGGCAAGCTCTGCGTGCATAATCAAAGTTACTGTATCCAGAAATGACAATAATCTTAGTATTTACGCCTGATTTGCGCAGCTGTTCGATAAAGTCTAAGCCAGTCATTTTGAACATCCGAATATCGGTGATAATTAAATCGGGATGACTAGAATAGGCAAGTTCTAAAGCTTCCATACCATTTTCGGCAAAATAAAATTGATTTTTTTGTTCGGTTTTGGTCTGGATAATAGTTTCAATTCCTTTGGCAATGTTTTTCTCATCTTCGGCAATTAATATTTTCATGAACATTCCCCTCCTTTTTTAACAGTAAAGTAATTTTACACCCACGGCCGTTGGGACTTTCGATAAACAAGTGTGAGTTTTCAGGGTCATTATAAATGGCCGAAATGCGACGACTTACACTCGGCAGGCCGATGTGATTGGCAACTTCGGTTTTTCTGCGGTTGAGCATATCTTGTAATTCGCTTAGTTTTTCTTTGGCAATGCCATTGCCATTGTCAATCAATTCTAATATCACAAGTTCAGGTTTTCCAATATTCCCACCATCTGTTACAAGGATGCTAATTTGTAATTTTCGCTCCAAATGGTAGCCGTGCAAAATGGAATTTTCAATTAAGGGTTGCAGAAGAAAACGTGGAACAAAAACATTGTTTGTCTCGGCGGAAACTTTAATTTCGACTTCGATTTTTTCTTTCATACGGATTTTATGTATTTCTAAATAGTTTTTAGCAGAATAAAGCTCATCTGTCAATGAGATAAGAGTATGACTCATATTTAAACTGTAACGCATATATTTACCTAAGGCTGTTAGCATGGTAGCTGTTTCCAAATCGCGATGTGTTTCGGCATTCATGCGAATGTTTTCCAAAATATTGTATAGGAAATGAGGCTTTATTTGTGATTGTAAAGCATAATAGTCAGCTTCCTGCTTTTTGAGAGTAACTAAAAGGTTTTCATGAATGAGATTATTGGTTCTGGAAACCAATTCATTATAAGCGTTGATTACGACGCCAATTTCATCATCATATTCGGAGTTGAAAGGTTTTAAATTGTTTGTTTTGGTTTGTGAAATATGTATTTCAAAAGCAATGAGACGGTCAGTAATTGTTTTTGTCAACAGAAAATAAAGTAACGTAAAAATAATTAGTAATATGATTAAGAGTAATAATAAAAATTGATTTTGGTAAGTGATTGTTTGCGGTGTCGTGGTAGCAATTAGTATTTCGGGAAAGCCTTGTTGTGGTTTGATAGAGGACAAGGATTGATTAGTACGCAGTGTTTGGGCGTATTCTTGATATGGATAAAAAGTGCCATCTTTATACTCTATGATTGTTTCATCGTCAATTACAAAATAAAGCAAAGAGCTGTTAAAATTATTGAGGGGGGGGGTAATAATGGAGTTGAAATCAAGGGTGAATTCAGCAACTCCTTGTTTGAATAAAAAATTCGAAGAGTATAGACTGCGGTAGTATTTAAGAAGTGGTTCGTTATTGCTCCAGTCAACAACCCAGAAAGCATCAACGGTGTCAATGTCCATTATGAATTCGTCGGCCTTTGTCAGATGCTTTGCCGAGGTAATGCCATTATCCATATTCAAAAGCATATCACCAGTGCCAATCAAGCGGATATTTAGGACATGGGGAATAGCCATGTTCATATTCATTAAAGTTCTCACATCGCGAAAATAATAAAACATAGTTGAAGAAATATTAGGAGCATCATTCACTAGTAGATGCGCCAACGTATTTGAATTTTGAAAAAGCTGAAACGCTTGTTCTAGCTGATTGATTTGAATATCTAGCATTTCTCGGGAGGTCGATATTGCATAGGCTTGACTTTGCTTGTACATTTCTTGAGTCGTACGTACATTTGAAGCGAAAAAAATACCTGCCAATGCAACTGTAGGGATTAAAACGACGAGAATATAGATAATAAGCATTTTTCTAGGTAGGCGCATTTTTAAAAAATTCAGTTTAATTTCTCTGAGTATATTCATAGTGAGACTCCTTTGGAAAGAAGAGTGTACAGCCTGTGTATCTTATATAAATAGAAGTAATGTTAATATCTCGCATATGATATTAATATATAGCAGTTATTTTAGCAAAATGCAATAGGTATACTTAAATTATAAAATATTAAGGAGGAATTCATTCATGAAAAAGAAAATTGTTGCATTAATTTTAGTAGTAGGAATGCTTAGCACGCTCTTAGTGGGTTGCGGTGGTGGAACAGATAGCACCAGCACAGCAGGTAGTACTGGCGAAGGAGATAGCGCAGAGCAAACTACAGAACAAGACGCAGGACCAGAAGAGGCGGTAAGCGAGGAGCTGGCTACAAAAGGAGATATGGAAGTATTAGATATTTTCATCAACCACTCATGGTATCCGATGGATACATTTACAGGTATCATTCCAGAGGCTATTAAGGCAGAAGTAGGAATTGATTTGAATGTTACAATTGCTAGTAGTAGCGAACAGTTGGGGCTTATGATTGCATCAGGTGATTTGCCAGACCTTGTTTTCACAGACCAAGAACTTGACCGTTTGTCGAATGAGAGATTAACGCTATCATATGATGAATTAGAAGAAAGCTATGGAGCAGATTTTAGCACTGTCAGGCCAATAGCGGTTGATATTGCGAGAAGCTATTCAGAAGATGGCAAATACTATACATTATTGAATAATTTTAGTACTGCTGATGAATGGGCAAGTTTAAACGCAGGGGCAGCTGGCGGAGCGGCGATGTTCTATCGTAAGGACCTTTTAGAACCATTAGGAATTGATGGTAGCGAAATTTCTTCTTTGGAAGAATTATATGAAGTGCTAGCGACAGTTAAGGAAGCGTATCCTGAAAGGACTCCATTTGGGTTGGGTGGACACTGGAAATTCCAAGGAATAGAATTTGCAGTAGGCGTTGAGGCATCACAGTTCAATCCAGATACTGGAGAGTACTACTATTTAGCGTCAGCACCTAAATATCGAGAGTTTTTAGAGGCGGCAAATTATATGCATAGACAAGGTTTTGTTAGCGCGGAGCAATATGCCGTTGAAAATGAGGCTGATAGCCATCAATTTGCTTTTAATGATGGAAATGTATTTTATAACTGGTATCTATCTAATAATGATTTAACAAAGTTACAAGGCGGAACAGAAGAAATTCATCCAGACGCAGAATGGGCGATATTACCATTCTTAGGAGACTCAAGCAAGGGTTTTAGTGTAGGATGGTCAGGCGTATTTGTATCACGCAATGTTTCTAATCCAGAAGCGGCAGCGAAGCTACTTAGCTATTTGCATTCAGTAGAAGGTCGTAGAACATCTATGTGGGGACGCGAAGGTATTGACTTTACACTAGATGAAAATGATAATCCACAGTTCTCAGAAGAATTTCTTGCAGTACGTGAAGCAGGAGAGCTTGATACATTATATAACTGGAGATTTAACTTTGGTTCAACAGCAGTTGAAGAAATAATAGCGTTAAGCTCAGGAATTGACAAAGATGTTTTAGCGGCAATTACAACACATAATAAAGGTCGGGAAATCTTCCCAGAAGTGACTTTGGCAAGACCAACATCTTCGTCGGCAGAAGGCGTTATCTTTGCTAACTTAGAAGAACTGAAAAGAGTGCACGAAGCAAAGATTATTTTTACAGACACAGACGAAGAATTTAATCAGGCATTTGACGAATTTGTAGGTGCATTAGAGCAAACAGGCGTTCAAGAATATAATGATTATATGACAAACGCTATTAAAGAAGTACGAGATGAGTTAGGCTGGTAAGCCATATTCAGGCACTAAGGTTATTGGTAGAGGTCAATAACCTTAGTGTACATATAATCTAAAGAGGTGGAACGTATATGGCAAAAAAAAGTAAGATTTTCAAGAAGCAACTGGTACTACAGTTGTTCGTATTAAGTGGAATAATGTATCTGCTTATATTTAGTTATATCCCTATGTTTGGTCTGTTAATGGCATTTAAAGATTATGACATTACAACAGGGGTAGGAGGGATTTTCACCAGTCCCTGGGTAGGACTACAGCATTTTAAAGAGTTTGTTAATATGCTGAATTTTGGACAGTTAGTCAAAAATACAGTTGCAATAAGTGTTTTGAAATTGGTATTTGCATTTCCGTTACCAATTATTTTTGCGATTATGTTAAGTGAAATGCGAGCGGTAAAATACAAACGAATAGTACAAACTTGCAGTTATCTGCCCCATTTTATTTCTTGGGTAGTGGTTTCGGGAATATCATTTCGTTTTTTGTCATCGGCAGGAATTATCAATACTATCCTCACGCAATTTGGTCTGACTAGTGAGGCAATTCCATTTTTGAACAGTGCGAATTATTTTTGGGGATTAGCAGTAAGTTTGGATATTTGGAAAGGAATGGGTTGGTGGACAATTGTCTTTTTGGCAGCAATTGTTGGTGTGAGCCATGACTTGTATGAGGCGGCAGCCCTTGATGGTGCAGGGAGAATGAGACGTATTTGGCATATTACACTGCCAAGTATTCTCCCTACCATTGTAATTGTTTTGATATTGGCACTGGGTAATTTATTTGGCGGTGGCTTGAGTGGGTCGAATTTTGAGCAAAGTTTTCTATTGGGAAATTCTATGAATGCATCAACAGCAGAAATTATACCGACTTATGTATTTCGCGTAGGCCTGTCTTTGGGTAGATTTGATTATGCGACAGCAGTAGGTTTAATTCAATCGGTAATTTCATTGATTTTGATTTTTTCAAGTAACTTTATAGCAAAGAAAATATCTGGCACCAGCTTGTTTTAGGAGGGAAATAGTATGAAAAAGTGGTTACATAAAAATACCGAGGACAAAATCATAGATGCGGTTATCTATATATTTTGTACCATCGTTTTATTTTGTACAATATATCCCTTCTACTATATTTTTGTCGTTTCTTTCAATGAAGGAATTGATGCGTCAATTGGTGGTATATATTGGTTTCCGAGGACATTCACCTTGGAAAATTATGAACAGTTTTTTACCGATAGTAAATGGCTTAGAGGCTTAGGGGTTTCAGTAGTCAGAACGGTTAGTGGTACAATAATCGGGGTGCTTTTTACAACATTGGTTGCGTATGGATTGTCATTTAAGGAATTAGTGGGAAGAAAAATTTATCTCATTGTTATCATTATTAGTATGTATTTTAGTGGTGGTATCATACCTTACTATACCCTGTTGCTAGAATTAAAACTTATTAATACGTTTTGGGTGTATATAATTCCGGGTGCACTTAATACCTTCTTTTTGCTAATAGGGTTATCGTTTTTTTCTTCTATTCCGGCATCTTTGCGGGAGTCAGCAAAAATTGATGGGGCCAGTGAGACGAAAGTATTTGCGAGCATCGTACTTCCGATATCGAAGCCATTCGTGGCAACATGTGTGTTGTTTACAGGTGTTGGGCACTGGAATAACTGGGCAGATACAGCCTTTTTTGTCAGAGACCAAGGATTAGCAACGCTGTCATTTTTGATGATGCAAGTAATCAATTCCACGCAAGTGTCGGCGACAGCGGCAGCGGCAGGAGCATCAGGTGCGACAACGACTCTTTCTATTCAGGCGGCAGCTATGATGGTGTCAACTATCCCCATCATTTGTGTATATCCATTCTTACAAAAATATTTTGTTTCTGGTATGATGATAGGGTCAGTAAAAGAATAGGCCAAGTGGCTTTATGTATAGGAGGATTTGAAATGAGATTATGGTATGATAAGCCAGCAACAAGCTGGTCAGAAGCATTGCCTATTGGCAATGGAACGATAGGTGGTATGGTATTTGGAGATGTAGATAATGAGCGCATCCAGTTAAATGAAGATAGTGTTTGGAGCGGAAAACCGTTAGACCGTCATAATCCGGATGCACAACAAAATTTTCCGAAAATCCGCCAGTTACTGAAAGAAGGAAAGATAGAAGCGGCAGAAAGACTAGCAAAATATGCTCTATCAGGAACTCCATATGCACAAAGAATTTATCAAAGTGCGGGTGACCTTTTTTTGAATCAGTTTTATGAGGATAATGATGCTAAAGTAAGTCACTACAAAAGAGAGCTTGATTTAGAGGAAGGAATTGCAAGAACAACATATCAGATTGGGAATACAGTGTACAATCGTGAAGTATTGACTTCGTATCCAGATAGTATCATGGCAATTCATTTGCAATCATCAAAAGCAGGGAAATTGAATTTTGATTGTAGAATAGAGCGTTTTCAAAATTGGCAAAATGAAGCACAGACAAAAGACAACGATACGATTATGTTTCAGGCCGATACAGGCAAAGGGGCAGTGTCATTTTGTGTAGCAACAAAGTGTGTGACTGATGGAAAAATGGAAGTGATTGGAAGTCATCTGGTTGTTACAGGGGCTACAAAGGCAACATTATTTTTAAATATTGCGACATCTTATCGCAATCAGCAAAACTATACAAAAGCAGTTGCAAGCTACATTGCCAAAGCGGTGGAAAAAGGATTTGCAAAAATAAAAGAGGACCATATTGCTGATTATCAAGAGTTGTATCAAAGAGTGAGCTTATCCCTTACAGAAGATAAGGAGCAAGAAAATTTACCGACAGATGTACGTTTAAATCGAGTAACACAAGGAGAAGAGGATGCGGGAATATTTGCTTTGTATTATCAATATAGCCGTTACCTTTTGATTGCGTCTAGCAGGGAAGGAAGTTTACCAGCAACATTGCAAGGCATTTGGAATGACAGTTTGACACCGAATTGGGATAGCAAGTACACTATCAATATTAACATCGAGATGAACTATTGGTTAGCTGGTAGTGCTCGTTTAACAGAGTGTGAGAAGCCGTATTTTGACTTGTTAGAACGGGTAAAGGAAAATGGCAAAAAAACAGCACANAAGATGTATGGTTGCAAGGGTTCTGTTGCGCATCATAATATAGATATTTATGCTGATACAGCGCCTCAGGATTTGTATATACCGGCAACTTATTGGGTTTTGGGAGAGGCATGGTTGGCAACACATATTTGGGTGCACTATCAATACACCCAGGATAAGAAGTTTCTTGAAGATAATTTTGACATACTAGAGCAGTGTATTTTATTTTTCGATGAATTTTTAATCGCGAACGAAAAAGGTGAGTTAGTGCTTTCGCCAAGTGTATCGCCAGAGAACACCTATATATTACCAAGCGGGGCCAAGGGTTGTATGTGCGAAGGTTGTATGAGTGACGCACAGATTTTGGATGAATTGTTAAGGGGATACATCAATGCCTGCAAAGTACTTGGAAAAAAAGAAATGCAAATAAAAAAGGCGAGCGAAATACAAGAGCGCTTACCAAAGATGAAAATAGGAAAATACGGTCAATTGCAGGAATGGCTAGAGGATTACGAAGAAGAGGAGCCAGGCCATAGACATATTTCCCACTTATATGGCGTCTACCCAGGAACCTCTATCACATGGGAAAAGACACCAGAAATGATGCGGGCGGCACGAAAATCATTAGAGCGTCGCTTGGAACATGGTGGCGGTCATACCGGCTGGTCGAGGGCGTGGATTATTGCTTTTTGGGCTGAATTTTTAGAAGGCGAATTGGCATATGATAATTTCAAAGCACTTTTAGCAGAAGGGACATTTCCAAATCTAATGGATAACCATCCATCTGAAGGTGGAGCAGTATTTCAAATTGACGGGAATTTTGGCGCGGCAGCGGGCTTAACAGAAATGCTAGTTAAGGATTTAGGCGGAAGAATTATTTTATTACCAGCCATTCCAAAAGCTTGGGCAAATGGTGAAATAAAAGGCTTGGGATTGAAAAATAAAGCAACGCTTGATATGAAATGGGTGGATGGCAAAGTGTCATCCTTTGAAATAAAGGGTGAAAAGGGAGCAATTTATCAAGTTGTGGTAGAGGGAAAAGAAAAAGAGGTAGTACTATCAAATGGGTAAGCAAACCCAAAGTAGTGTGCAGTCAATTTAGTAAAGCCCTAGTAGGCACTAAAAACCTTTTGAAAAGGTAAAAACAATTAGCTATGTATCAAGGATAGACAAGTGTTCTATTTTAGATACATAGCTTTTTTGCTAGAATAGATATTGACAGTAGTAAAGGTGAGTGCTATTCTAACATTAGAAATCCTAGTAAAATAGTGGGAATTAGAAAGTGGGTTACAAATGAAGTTATCAACTAAAGGTAGATATGGGCTTCGGGCTTTGATTGACTTAGCGCTTTATAGTGAAAAGGAGGCGGTTTCGATAAGCAGCATCGCAGCTCGCCAAAACATATCAGATAGTTACTTAGAGCAACTAGTCGGGAAATTGAAAAAGGCTGGTTTAGTTAAAAGTTTACGTGGCGCAGGTGGTGGCTATATGCTAGCAAAGACAGCCAATGAAATATCTGTGGGTGATGTTCTAAGGGCATTAGAAGGAGACTTAAGTGCAGTAGAATGTCCAGGTACTCAAGAAAGTAATGGTTGTCAAGCGGCGGATTTGTGCGTTACTCGCTATGTATGGCAACGAATTAATGATAGTATTACCCAAGCAGTTGATGATATTATGTTAAATCAACTAGTTGAAGAAAGTCGCAAAGCGCAAGAAAAAAGCAAAGACATTGTGTCGCAATGTACCGTATAGAAAGAAGGTTGGGGATGATATATTTAGATAATGCAGCAACGACTAGAACAACACCAGAAGTTGTATCAGCAATGATGCCTTATTTTACAGAAGCATATGGTAATCCATCAAGTGTCTATAGTTTTGCCAGCAATAATAAAGTGGCGATTACCACCGCTCGGACACAGATTGCCGAAGTGATGAACGCAAGGCCAGAGGACGTCTATTTTACCGCTGGGGGCACCGAAAGTAATAACTGGGCGTTAAAAGAAACCTTTGCAACTTATCAGCATAAGGGCAACCATATTATCACAACGAAGATTGAGCATCATGCTATTTTGCATACATGCGAATGGCTAGAGAAAAAAGGTGCCCAGATTACATATGTAAATGTTGATGAAGAAGGCATTGTCAAATTAGATGAACTTGAAAAAGCTATCACTGATGAGACGATTTTGATTTCAGTAATGTTCGCTAATAACGAGATTGGCACAATCCAGCCGATACGAGAAATTGGGGCGATTGCTAAGGCACATGGGGTATTATTCCATACTGATGCAGTTCAAGCTTTTGGACAAGTACCAATTGATGTTGAAGCGATGAATATCGATATGCTTAGTGCTAGTGGACACAAAATCCATGGCCCTAAAGGAATTGGTGCTTTATATATTAAAAAAGGTATTAAAATTCGTTCCTTTATCCATGGCGGGGCACAAGAGCGCAAGCGTCGTGCCGGCACGGAGAATGTCCCAGGGATTATCGGCATGGCCAAGGCCGTAACCTTAGCAGCCGATACCATGAATGAACGAACGGCGAAGATAATCAAGTTACGTGATTATTTAATTGAGCGAGTTATGGCCGAAATTCCTTACACCAAATTAAATGGTGATAAAGTCAAACGCTTGCCTAATAATACCAATATCAGTTTTCGCTTTATTGAAGGCGAGTCGTTACTTATCATGTTGGATATGGCAGGTATTTGCGGTTCAAGTGGCTCAGCGTGTACATCAGGTTCACTTGACCCATCACACGTCCTCTTGGCGATTGGATTACCACATGAGATAGCCCACGGTTCACTGCGTTTGAGTTTAAGCGAAGAGACGACCAAAGAAGAGCTAGATACGGTAGTGGTAGAGCTAAAGAAAATCGTTGAAAAGCTGCGCGGTATGTCGCCCTTATACGAAGATTTTGTTAAGAAAAATTCATGAAGAATAACATATAAAAATGCACAAATAAAAACTCCCAAATAATTCATCAGAAAGTAGGTATATAATGTATAGCGAAAAAGTAATGGACCATTTTGAAAATCCTCGTAATGTAGGAGAGATAGATGACGCAAGTGGGGTAGGAACAGTTGGCAATGCCAAATGTGGTGACATCATGAGAATGTATTTAGATATTGATGATAATGGCATAATCAAAGATTGTAAGTTCAAAACCTTTGGTTGTGGCGCGGCGGTAGCAACTAGCAGTATGGCGACCGAATTAGTAATCGGTAAGACCATTCAGGAAGCTTTGCAAGTAACAAATAAAGCAGTTGCCGAGGCGCTTGATGGCTTACCAGCGGTTAAGATGCATTGTTCGCTATTGGCAGAAGAAGCAATTCATTCAGCGTTATGGGACTATGCCGAGAAGAACGATATCAAAATTGACGGTTTGGAGAAACCAAAGTCTGACATTCACGAAGATGAAGAAGATGAGGAAGAATATTAATGAGCAAGGGTACAGTTGTTGTAGGAATGTCAGGGGGCGTTGACTCCTCTGTAGCAGCATATTTGCTAAAGGAAGAAGGTTACGAAGTAATAGGCGTAACGATGCAGATATGGCAAGATGAGGAAGAAGAAATACAAGAAGAAAATGGTGGCTGTTGTGGGCTTAGTGCGGTTGAAGATGCAAGGCGTGTAGCTAGTGTTCTTGATATCCCGCACTACGTGATGAATTTCAAGCAAGAGTTTCGTGAAAATGTCATAGATTATTTCGTGAGTGAGTATCTAAGCGGACGAACCCCAAATCCTTGTAATGCATGTAATCGTCACATTAAGTGGGAAGCCTTATTAGAGCGTAGTCTAGCTATTGGGGCAGACTATATCGCGACGGGACACTATGCGCAGATTGAACAACTAGACAATGGTCGCTACGCAATTAAGCATTCAGCAACAGCAGCCAAAGACCAGACCTATGCTTTATATAATCTAACCCAAGAGCAATTAGCGCATACATTGATGCCAGTGGGTCGATACCCAAAGGATGAAATCCGCNAAATTGCCAAACGTATTAATTTACCAGTAGCTAATAAACCAGATAGTCAAGATATATGTTTTGTGCCAGATGGCGATTATACAAGCTTTATTGAGGGTAATACTAACCAGCCAATCAAACCAGGCAATTTTGTCAATACCAAAGGTAAAATCATCGGCACGCACCGTGGTATCACTCATTATACGATTGGACAACGAAAAGGTCTTAATCTATCAATGGGTCATCCGGTTTTTGTAGTTGAACTTCGCCCGGAAACTAATGAAGTAGTAATTGGCGAAAGTGAAGATTTATTTACCACGACTTTAAAGGCCGATGATATTAACTTTATGGCGCTTGAAGATATCCAAGATGAAGCCTTATTGACAGCTAAAATCCGCTACAGTCATACAGGGTCACCATGTACGGTCACACGAACCGGCAAAGACGAGATAACATGCACCTTTAGCGAAGCGCAAAGGGCGATAACACCAGGACAAGCAGTAGTCTTGTATACAGGCGATTACGTCGCTTTGGGAGGGACGATTTTATGATTTCGGATTTTCATATGCATTCATGTTTTTCAGGTGATAGCAAGACCCCAGCGGTCGATATGATTGAACAGGCAATTAAAGTGGGGATGGATGTTATTTGTTTTACGGACCATCGAGATGTAGACCACCCAGAGCAAATATTCACACTTGATACACCCGCATATATGAAGAAAATGCAAGAATTACAAGCGCAATATAGCAATCAGATTGACATCCGCATTGGGGTTGAGCTGGGATTGCAAGAGCATCTACGAGCAATAGACAGCGAGTATGTCGCCCAATATCCCTTTGATTTTGTCATCGGTTCAACGCATATTATTGACGGTGAGGACCCTTATGAGCCAGAGTATTTTGCAGGGAAAAGTGACGAGCAAGCTTTCCGTGCATATTTTGAACAAGTCTATCGCAATACTAAATTATTTTCTAATTTTCAAGTTCTGGGACATCTTGACTATATAGTTCGTTATGCCAAGCAATCACTTGAAGATTATTCTTATGACGTATACGCCGAAGAGATTGACAATATACTACGCACTATTGTCGATAAGGGCGTTGGTTTAGAGGTGAACACGGGAGGTTATCGTAGCGGTTTAGGATGTGCAAATCCACGTCTTGATGTATTTAAGCGCTACAAAGAATTAGGTGGTGAAATTATTACATTCGGCTCAGATGCCCATGAACCAAAGTACATTGGTGATAACTTTGAAACGCAACGAGAGTTGCTAAAAAGTGTGGGCTTTAAATATTATGCACGCTACAAGCAACGTAAGTTAGAAATGAAAATATTATAATTAGACAAATGTAGTCCTTGCAGATTGACGGACGGAGAGGGAACCTTGCCCATGACTCTGGCAACGGCATGTCGCAGTAGTGCAAAGTGAATAATTTACCATTTTATCTGAAAATAGTACAAGCGAAAAAGATGAATAAGCGGTATCATATAAAGTAACAGATAAACGTAAATGCAAAGGAGCATAATTATGGCGAAATCAAGATTAATTGGCGATTATCCAGTTATTGGAATCAGACCAACAATTGACGGCAGACAAGGTCGTCTAGGTGTTCGAGCTTCACTTGAGGAGCAGACAATGAACATGGCGAAATCAGCAGCGAAATTATTAGGAGAAAACCTACGTTATTCTAATGGTGAACCTGTAAAAGTTGTTATCGCAGATACTACTATTGGTAGAGTGGCAGAAACAGCTGCTTGCGATGCGAAATTCAAAAAAGAAGGTGTTTCGGTTACATTGACAGTTACACCATGTTGGTGTTACGGTGCGGAGACGATGGACATGGACCCACTGACAATCAAAGGGGTTTGGGGCTTTAATGGAACGGAACGTCCAGGCGCAGTTTACCTAGCAAGTGTATTAGCTACACATAATCAAAAAGGATTGCCAGCATTTGGTATCTATGGACACGATGTTCAAGAAGCCGATGACACAAGCATTCCAGCAGATGTAGAAGAAAAAATTCTAAGATTTGGCCGAGCAGCAGTTGCAGCGGCGTCTATGCGTGGCAAATCTTACCTACAAATTGGTTCAGTATGTATGGGTATTGGTGGTTCAATTATCGACCCAGATATGCTAGAAGAATATTTTGGTATGCGTGTTGAGTCAGTAGATGAAGTAGAAATCACTCGTCGAATGAGTGAAAATATTTATGATGAAGCTGAATTTAAAAAAGCTATGGCATGGACTAAAGAAAACTGTAAAGAAGGATTTGATAAAAACCCTGAAGAAGTTCAAAAGTCAGCCAAAGAAAAAGAAGAAGAATGGGAATTTGTTGTTAAGATGATGTGTATCATCAAAGACTTAATGAATGGTAATCCTAATCTTCCAGAGGGTTGTGAAGAAGAAAAAGCAGGACATAACGCGTTGGCTGCCGGCTTCCAAGGTCAAAGACAATGGACAGACTTTTATCCAAACGCAGACTTCCCAGAAGCACTTCTTAATACCTCATTTGATTGGGAAGGCATTCGTGAGCCTTATATCTTAGCAACTGAAAATGATGTACTTAATGGTATGAGTATGTTATTTATGAAATTACTTACTAACACAGCGCAAATCTTTGCTGATGTTAGAACATATTGGAGCCCTGAAGCCGTTAAAAAAGCAACTGGCTACGAATTAGAAGGAATTGCGAAAGAGTCTCAAGGCTTTATTCACTTGATTAACTCAGGGGCAGCATGTCTTGATGCTAATGGGCAAGCCAAAGATGCCGATGGTAATGGCGTTATCAAACCTTGGTATGATGTAACAGAAGCCGACCAAAAAGCAATTATGGAAGCAACAACATGGAATGCAGCTGATAATGGTTACTTCCGTGGTGGCGGATATTCTTCAAGATTTTTAACAGAAGCACAGATGCCTTGTACAATGATTAGATTAAATCTAGTTAAAGGGTTAGGGCCAGTACTACAAATCGCAGAAGGACATACGGTATATCTTCCAGATGAAGTTTCTGACAAACTATGGAAACGAACAGACTATACATGGCCTTGTACATGGTTTGCGCCTAGACTTACTGGCGAAGGCAAATTTAAGAGCACATATGACGTGATGAACAATTGGGGTGCTAACCACGGTGCAATCAGTTACGGACATATTGGTGCTGATGTTATCACGATGGCATCTATGTTACGCATTCCGGTATGTATGCACAATGTATCAGAAGATGATATCTTCCGTCCAACGGCATGGAACGCATTTGGCTCAGATGCTGAAGGTTCAGATTATCGTGCATGTGAAAACTATGGACCATTGTTTGGGAATACGAGAAGATAAAACACCGTTATTGCGGATTGGCGGGCGGGGCTGGAACTCCGCCTTACGATTTCGTTGTTGTGGGCGTGTTGCAATAGCGTAATACAATATATATTAAGTAGGTGAATTATGGGCAAGAAAATATTAGCATTTGATTACGGCGCATCTTCGGGGCGAGGGATTATTGGCGAGTTTGATGGTGAAAAAATATCACTCAAAGAAATCCATCGTTTTTCTAATGACCCTGTTATTGTTGGCGAGACAATGTATTGGGACATATTAAGGTTGTTTTTTGAAATGAAACAAGGAATGACTAAGGCGAAGTTAGCAGGCGGATTTGATAGTATTGCGGTAGATACATGGGGTGTGGATTTTGGCTTGATTGATGAAGCTGGTAACCTACTAGAAAACCCAGTTCATTATCGCGATGAGCGAACTGTTGGGATGATTGATAGAGCATTAGAGAAAATTGATAGAGATAAGTTTTATCAAATCACTGGTATTCAGTTCATGGAACTAAACACTGTGTTCCAACTATTAGCAATCAAAGAAAAACGCGCAGAATTATTACAGCGGGCTGATAAAATGTTATTAATGCCGGACCTTTTTAATTATTTTTTAACAGGCAAGAAAGTGGCTGAATACTCAATTGCATCGACAACCCAGATGTTAGATGCCAAGAGTGGCAAATGGTCACAAGAATTATTAGACATTTTAGAATTACCAAAAGAAATCCTACCAACCATTGTTCCTACAGGGACAGTGGTTGGTAAAATGCGAAAGTCAATTTGTCAAGAATTAGGTTTAGAAAATGAACCAGAAGTAATAGCTGTTGCTGGACACGATACTCAATGTGCGATGGCGTCGGTGCCATCCCAAGAAGAAGATTTCTTGTTTATTAGCTGTGGCACATGGTCGCTATTTGGCACCGAACTTAATGAACCAATTATTAATGAAACTTCATATCAGCTCAATGTCACCAATGAAGGTGGCTACCAGCAAAAGGCCTCATTTTTGAAAAATATCATTGGTTTATGGTTAGTGCAAGAAAGTCGTAGACAGTGGATACGAGAGGGCAAAGAATTTGGATTTGCTGAGTTAGAAAAGATGGCAAGCCAAGCAAAAGGTCTAAGATGTTTTGTTGACACTGATGCGCCAGAATTTGTCACAGCAGGTAATATCCCTAAGCGAATTCAAGAATATTGCGAACAGACAGGACAATACGTGCCGACAAGCGAGGGTGAGATTGTACGTTGTATCAACGATAGTTTAGCGCTCAAATACGATAGCACCAAAAAAGCATTAGAAGCTTGTACAGGCAAGGTATACCCAGCTATTTATATGGTTGGTGGTGGTATTCAAAGTAAGATGCTTTGTCAATTGACGGCTGAGGCATGTGGTTGTGATGTCTATGCGGGACCAATTGAGGCAACCGTATATGGTAATATTGTGTTACAATTATTAGCCACTGGTGAGATTACTTCAATGCAAAAAGCACGTGATATAGTAGCGGCATCAGAGGGTGTTATTAAATATGTACCACAAGACCAAGAACAATGGCAAGTAGCCAAAGAACGTTACAAAGAGGCAATTGGTAACACGAGGTAACTTAATGTACAAGGTAATCCTAGTAGACGATGAAGCTTTAATCAGAGATGCGATTAGTAAGAATGTTCCGTGGGAAGAGACGGGCTTTGAACTTGTTGGTGTGTCAGAAAATGGTCGAGAAGCATTAAAACTAATAGAAGAATGTAGACCGGACCTAGTGCTGACCGATATTTTCATGCCAGTTATGGATGGGCTTGCTTTGTCTGCCCACATCCAACAACACTACCCCGATATTAAGGTAGTTATTATTAGCGGATATGATGACTTTGAATATGCCAAGAAAGCAATCAAATACGAAGTTGTTGATTATATAATTAAACCAATTACATCTTATGAGCTAGTTGAAGAGCTCAAGATGATAAGAACGAAGATAGACAGTACTAAACTTTTTGAAGATCAAAAAGTTGTCTACAGTCAAGTTAGCGTTTCACCTAAAGAAGATAGGCAAGATAAATTTATTCGTCAGATTGACAACTTGATATTGGCAATCAAATTGGAAAGTTTAGCAGATATCGAAAAGGAAGTTTCCAATATTTTCACAAGTTTAAGACAATCTGGCAGAGAGCGAAAACAGCTTTTAGTTGTCGTTCAAAATCTAGCTTTAACCATTTTAATAACTTTGGAAATAAATGCCCCAGAGCATATTGGGGATTATGATAAAGAAGGACTTATTCTACGATTGACGGAACAAAAGCATTTCAGTGACGTTGAGAAAATATTTTTAAACTTTTGTCAAGAGTTAGCCAAACGTATTGATGATATGCGTGGTGGAGACAATCAAAAGCAAGCCATTATGGCGATGGATTATATTGAGAAGAATTATATGGATGTTGATATTTCACTTAATAAAGTTTGCGAATACCTATGCGTAAGTACGAGCTATTTTAGTGTGATTTTCAAAAACGCTACGGGCGAGACTTTCATTGAGGCACTAACTAGAGTTAGAATGAAGAAAGCAAAAGAGCTCTTAGAAAGCACGAATATGAAAAACTATGAAATTGCCACTGCGGTGGGATATCAAGACCCACACTATTTCAGCTCGACATTTAAAAAGCATGTTTTGATGACACCGACAGAATACGCGAAGCAGTTGCCGAAGAGGACGTAGATGATGCCTGCTAATAAAAAGTCGAAAAAAAGTTTAATGGGACAAATTAATTTATCATTTTTGCTGATTGTGGCGATAGCCGTAGTCAGCTTTATGCTTGTCTCCATAAGTAGAAGCGCCAGTGCCCTTAAGGATAATTCAATCAAATACACTCAACAATTAGTACAGATGGTTAATGACAATATCGACTCATATATTGAAAATATGGAAAATATTGCGCAGATTGTAACACGCAACTCCGATGTTCGCAGTTATCTACTGTCAGAGGAGAATAGAGTAACCTATGGACGGCGAGTTGAAGAGCAATTCCTAACTTTTAAAGACACCCGTAAAGATATCTACAATGTCGGTGTTCTAGGCCATAACGGAAGTTATTTGATTAACATGCGTAGTATCGCAATTAATCCGCATGTATTGTGGGAGTCGCTTAGTTGGTATCGCAAGACACTAAATGAAAAAGAAGCGCTATCGTCTTCGCATGTGCAAAACTTAGTCTACGGCGAATATCCGTGGGTGGTTACCATTAGTAAAATAATCACTGACCCAGTTGAAGGCAAGGAAATTGGTGTATTTTTTGTCGATTTGAATTATTCTTCAATCAGTGATTTGGCAGAAAATGTTGAGTTGGGTTCCAAAAGTTATGTATACATTGTTGACGAAAGTGGTGATATTGTTTATCACCCTAAGCAACAATTGATTTATGGAGGATTGTGGCACGAGGACTTAGAAGGGGTTTTAAGTTCCACTAAAACCTCGGATAATTGGGAATTTGAAGGCAAATTATACTCAATGACTCGTTCGGAAATAACTGGTTGGACAGTTGTTGGCGTTACCGATATGAATGAAATGTTAGCTGATACGAGAAGTGTCGTCAATTTATACTATATTATTGCAGTATGCCTAATTGGATTAGCGATGCTTCTAGCGACGCTATTATCCGAAAAAATCACCCGACCATTGCGCCAATTACAATCTTCGATGCAATTGGCTAAAGATGGTGATTTTGATATTGAAATAAGTGAAGACCATTCGCAAGATGAAATAGGTGATTTGACGGACTCATTTAGATTGATGATTAGTGAAATTGAGCAGTTAATTGCGAGAAATACCAAGGAACAAGAAGAAAAACGTAAATTTGAGTTAAATGCTTTGCAAGCCCAGATAAAACCACATTTCTTATATAATACATTGGACTCGATTATCTGGATGGCAGAGGGTGAAGAAACAAAAGATGTCGTGTTGATGACTTCAGCATTGGCAAAATTATTTAGAAAGAGTATCAGTAATAGCGATGAGATGGTGACAGTCAATGAAGAGATGGAATACACCAGAAGCTATTTGACAATTCAAAAAATGCGTTACCGTGGTGAGTTACAATATTCAATTGATGTTGCTTCGGGGATTGCTGATGCGCCAATTATTAAATTGATTGTTCAACCGTTAGTTGAAAATGCTATCTATCATGGAACCAAGTATAAATCTGGCGGTGGAACTATTAAGATTACTGCCGATTACGAGAATAAAGGGATTGTAATTCGCATTGCTGATGATGGTGTGGGGATGAGTAAAGAGCAATTAGCGAATATCTTTGATGATAAAGGACAACAAGGCAAAGATGCACAACTAGACGAACATCGCAGTGTCGGGATTTTAAATGTTCATCAAAGAATTCAATTACATTATGGTGACGAATATGGTTTGAGTTTTGAAAGTGAAGAGGGTGTAGGAACGACAGCGTGTATTTATCTGCCGATTCAGACAGGAGCAAGTCATGCGAAGTAGATTAAAAACTTTTAGCTTAATAATTTTAGCGATGCTTATCGCACTTGGAGGATTTTGGTTTTTGCAGCATCAACAAAGCAACCAAGAAGGTAAGCGGACTTCGATTGTATTTATTTCGAAAAGATTAGCGCGAGATAACGATTTTTGGACGTCAATAGTTGCCGGGGTGCAAATGGCAGCCGATGATTATAGTATAGATTTAACCATTATGGGGCCTGACTCCGAGGCGGAAATTGAACGCCAAAACACCATGATTGAAGAAGCAATTGCGATGAAGCCAGATGCGATTGTCTTAAGTCCGAGCGATGTTAAATTGACAGTGCCATATGCGCAAAAGATAGAAGAAATGGGCATTAAGTTGATTTTAATGGATTCAGTTATGGAAACGAAGATGGGTTTAAGTGTAGTGGCGACTGATAATCACGATGGCGGCTATAAGATGGGTGAGTACCTTAAGCTTTATGCGAATGAGCAAACAGTTATTGGCATTGTAGGACATATTCCGGAGGCTTCAACAGCCATTGAACGAGAGCAAGGCGTGCGCGAAGGCTTAGGTGAGTATGCCGATAGAATAGTTGATGTGGTGTACTGTGATTCCGATATGGCTAAAGGCAAGGCAGTAACCTTAGCGATGCTTGATAGACATCCAGAAATTAATATGTTAGTGGGGCTTAATGAAGACTCATCACGAGGCGCGGCCAATGCCTTAAAAGAGCTGGGGATTGCCGAAGAAGTGCGACTAATCGGTTTTGATAGTTCGACGGAACAAGTGCGCTTATTAGAAGCGGGAGTATTTGATGCCATTGTGGTGCAAAAGCCATTTAGCATGGGTTATCTGGGCGCAGAAAAAGCATATAAGGCAACAATAAATGAAAAAATACCCGACTCCGTAGACTCAGGTTCATCACTTATAACAAAAGACAATCTATATAACAAAGAAAATGAAAAATTGATATTTCCCTTTAGAGGCAAGTAATGTTAAAGAATAGTTCATGATAAGTTGTGTGGGGGTTTTGCTTGCGTTTTCTCAATATTAAACTAGCAGATTTTTAGCGTAATCAGTGGGCGTTAGTCCTTTATATTTTTTGAAAACTTTGATAAAATAACTAACATCATTAAAGCCACAAGCAAAAGCTACTTCGGTAATCGAAAGCGATGTTGATGCAAGCTTTTCGCAAGAACTTTCAATACGATAATAGTTAAGATATTGAACAGGAGTTTGATGCACGAAACTTTTGAAAAAGCGGCAAAAATAATTAGCATTCATATGAACACTATCAGCAATATCGTCAAGGGTAATATCTTCGGAATAATGCTGTTGAATAAATGAAATGGCCGATTTGAATTGTTTCATTTTGCGTAGATGGTCGGGCAACTTCTCATCTTTACTAAACAAATTATTTTGAAAAGCCAAACCAAAAAAACGATAGAATTCACCTTGAACAATCAACTCGAAACCAAGGTTTCTTGTCGCCAAAGCATCAAAGATATTATTGAAGACGGCAGTCTCTTTTTGAGTTTTGACAGGATAGTAAGAATTAAGGATTTTATTTTGGTAAGCAATATCAAATAGCTTTTGCGAACGAGAAGAATGTTCTTTGACGAAAAAAGTCATGTCAAAAACGACACATTCATAGTGACAATCGTAAGGGGTATAGCTGTGAACAATACCACCGGTTATTAAAAAATAATCGCCAGCATTGCCTTTTATTTCCACGCCATCTAATTGCATAACTAAGGAACCAGACACAACTCTTAGGAGTTCAAATTCTGGATGCCAGTGATGGGGCATGTGGTAGCGAGGATGATTTTTAGCCACATTATAAAAGGCAAATGGAAAATCAAAACTACCGTGTTTGCGATGTTCCTTATATTCAACGTAGCGCATAAAATAAATATAGCATACAATTAGAAAAAATTCACTATTTTGTGGATGATATTCTATTAAATTATGGAGACTAAAAACTTATACTGATACCAGGGTCAAGAGGTCATGTGTTTCATGCTTGCATGAAAAAATATGACTTTGTGACCCGTACAAATATGAAAAAGTGTCCCGGCAGGGCGGATTTTGAATATTTGTAGGATTGAGAGAGCACAAAGTGCGTAGCAATCCGTAAGTATCAGGTGTTAAATGAGTAAGGAAAGGATAGGAGGGAGAAAGAGTTGGAGAATTTTAAAAACAACGCTTATGTAAAAAAGATGGGATTTAATAGGATAGTATTAGTTGGTGTACTGATTTTACTGTACATTGTTTTTGCTATTTTAAGTCCTAGCTTTTTAAGTTACAACAGAATTTTAAGCGCGCTTAATTATGCATACTTCTTAGGCTTTTTGGCTTTTGGGGTAACATTTGTAATCGCAACAGGCGGGATTGATTTCTCGATTGGTCCAGTTATGTTTGCGGCGGCTTTGATTGCGGGGCAACTATTAACTAAGAATGAATGGCCGCTAGTGATATGCTTAATAATCTCTGTAATTGTCGGAGTGTCATTTGGCGCACTTAATGGGTTTTTCGTGGCGTATTGTGGACTGCCATCATTTATTACGTCGATGGCTAGTATGCAACTAGCCAAAGGAATTGGTTCAGTCTTTACTAAGACACAATCAATCAGTTGGCCTCAAGCAGTACAGACGGGTGGTTGGTATCGTAATTTTGCCAGTGTGAGAATTGGTACAACGCAAGTACCCGTTGGTCTAATTATATTATTAGTGGCAGCAGTGATTTTTTCAGCTGTTTTAACTAAGACAAAAGCGGGTCGTTACATTTTGTGTATAGGTTCTAATCGTGAAGCGGTACGTCTATCGGGTGTTAACGTTAAAAAGTGGGAAATGCTAGCATATGTAATCTGCGGACTTTGTGCTGGGATTGCGGCTATTTTCTATGTGGCAGCGTATACGACTGTTCAACCAGGACTTGGTGATACCTTCAACAACGAAGCAATTGCCGGTTGTGTTATGGGTGGAACATCAATGGCGGGTGGACTTGCTTCAATCGGCGGTTCATTTATCGGCGTCATGATTATTTCGCTTTTACAAGAGGGAATTCTAGCAATGGGATTTCAAAAGGATTACCAATACCTAATCACAGGTATTATTGTTATTATTGCTGTGTATGCCGACATCCGCAGTAGAAGAAGGCGTAACTAAGACAAACATGTATAAGGAAGGTGAATGAGATGGGTGAAGTAATTTTAACCATGAAAGGAATTGACAAATCATTTCCAGGGGTACATGCTTTGGACCATGTAGACTTAGAGGTGAAAAAGGGCGAGGTTCACGCACTAATGGGTGAAAACGGTGCGGGTAAATCGACTTTGATGAAGGTACTTACGGGTATCTATAAAAAGGATGAGGGAACAATTACTTACGAGGGTAAGGAAGTTGAATACCTAAATCCCAAAGAAGCGCAATCGGCAGGNATTGTAATTGTGCATCAAGAACTCAATATGCTAGGGCATTTGACAGTGGCACAAAATATTTTTATCGGTCGTGAACCTAAAAAGGGTGGTTTGATTGATGATGCGAAGATGAATGCAAAAGCAAGAGAAATTTTTGAAACTCTTAATATTGACATTAATCCCAAAGAGCGCATGAGCAATCTAACCGTTGGTAAACAACAAATGTGCGAAATCGCCAAAGCTATTTCCCATGAAGCTAAGGTTATTGTCTTTGATGAGCCATCTGCGGCACTTACTGAAGCAGAAATTGCTGAATTATTTAAAATCATTCGTGATTTGCGAGATAAGCAATTAGGTATTGTTTACATTTCCCATCGTATGGATGAGATTAATGTTATCACTGACCGTGTAACAGTTATGCGTGATGGTGGTTACGTGGGCACTTTGATTACCAAAGACTCAACCAAGGACGATATTATCAACATGATGGTGGGGCGGACTATTTACGAGGACCCTAAGACCGAAAGTATGGTTGCAAAGGATGCGCCAGTAGTTCTTAAAGTAGAAAATCTCAATGCTGGTAAGATGGTTCAAGATGTTAGCTTCGAGCTTAGAAAAGGCGAAATTCTTGGTTTCTCAGGATTAATGGGAGCAGGTAGAACTGAGACAGCTAGAGCATTGTTTGGTGCTGATGTCAAAGAAAGTGGCAAGATATATATTAACGGCGAAGAGGTTTTGATTAATTCGCCAATTGATGCTGTTAATATGGGCATTGGCTATCTATCAGAGGACCGTAAGCGATATGGCATTATCACTGAAAAGACTGTGGCGGAAAATTCAACTATGGCATGTCTAGAAGATTACATGTCAGGTGTATTCATTAATAAGAATAAAGAAAATAAAGTTGCCACAGAGTATGTTGAACAACTTAAAACCAAGACCCCAGGTGTTGACCAATTAGTAGTCAACCTATCTGGTGGTAATCAACAAAAGGTAGTTATCGCCAAATGGCTGATTAAAAACTGTGATATTTTAATTTTTGATGAACCAACTAGAGGTATTGATGTTGGCGCCAAAAGTGAGATATATCATTTGATGACAGAATTAGCAGCAAAGGGCAAATCAATCATTATGATTTCATCAGAGATGACCGAGATTTTACGAATGAGTGACCGCATTATCGTAATGTGTGAAGGCAAGAAAACAGGTGAACTTGGCATCGAAGAAGTAACACAAGAAAAAATCATGCACGCAGCAACATTGCGGAATTAGGAGGGGACAAAATCATGGGAAATAATAAAGGCAATGTTTTTACCAACAACCCAATTGTCAAAACAATTGGAACCCAAAAAATCGTGGTTGTTCTCGTACTAATCGTGTTATTTATGTTCTTTAGTGCGATGAGCCCGGCGTTTAGGCAGTATGCTACGATTTTAAGTATTTTGGATTATTCATACTACATTTCATTCATGGCAATCGGGGTAACTTTCTGTTTGATTACAGGCGGTGTTGACCTTTCGATTGGGACGGGAATGGTATGCTGTGGTATGATTGGTGGTTTCTTGATTAATCATAAGGGCATGCCAGTTGCAATCGGTTTATTAGTAGCACTATTAGTAGGTTTAGCTTTTGGGGCGCTGAATGGGGCACTAGTTGCGATACTTAATTTGCCACCTTTTATCGCCACGCTAGGAACCATGATGGTGACTAGAGGTGTTGGTTCTATTGCAACTGGTAGTTTGTCGCAAACTTGGCCAGCAGCAGGAACTCCACAAGGATGGTTTAGAGCATTATTTAAAATGGATATTGGTGGTACTAAAGTCCCAATCGGGTTTTTATGGGTTATTATATTTATAATAATCATGTCGCTAGTCTTGAACAAAACTAAGATAGGTAGATATATCATCGCAATTGGCTCTAACAAAGAAGCAACTAGACTCTCAGGTGTCAATGTTGTGAAATATCAAATGTCGGCATATATCATATCGGGTTTCTTTACCGGATTGGCAGGTATCTCATATGCGGCGACATTCCAAGCGATAGCACCAGGGTCGGGAGCTGGTCTTGAATTAGATGCTATTGGTGGCGCAATCATCGGTGGAACATCAATGAATGGTGGCATGGGCTCTGTAGCAGGGTCATTATTGGGTGTCTTTATCATGTCGATGCTAAAGACTGGATTGCCATACATTGGTTTGCAAGCTAACTGGCAACAAATCATCACGGGTGTTATCTTAATAATTGCGGTATTTATTGATGTTCAAAAGAATAAGAAAACAAATTAAGCAGGTGGAAAATATTCACTATTTTAAGTAAGATATTTGATTTTCTTTTCGCTGAAATGTCGATAGAATATATAATAACTATTTATAGATTAAAGGAGGATTTACAATGAAAAAGAGAATACTTGCAGTTTTATTAGCAGGAGCTATGGTTCTTTCGTTGGCAGCTTGTGGAATTGTATCACCAGAGTCAACACTACCAGGAGCAGAAGAGCCAGCAGTTGAAGAACCAGCGGCTGAAGAACCAGAAGCCGAAGCACCAGAAGCTGAAGAACCAGCAACAGAAGAAGCAACAGAAGAAGAGCCAGCAGCTGAAGCACCAGTTGACATGCACTTCGAAATCGTTTCTAAAGGTTTCCAACATCAATATTGGCAATCAGTACTTAAAGGCGCACAAGATAAAGCCGCAGAACTTGGTGTTACAATTGAATTTGTAGGACCTAACACAGAATCAGATATCGCTGACCAAGTACAAATGTTTAACAATGCTATCAACAAACAACCAGCAGCAATCGGTTTAGCAGCACTTGATACACAAGCATTACTTGATGCTATCCAAGCTAGTAAAGATGCTGGAATTCCAATTATTGGATTTGACTCAGGTGTACCTGATGCTCCAGAAGGTGCAGTTTTAGCTAACTGTTCTACCGACAACTATGCAGCAGGCGAATTAGCGGCTGAACATGCATACCCTGCAATCAAAGATAGAGTTGCAGCTGGCGGTGTAAGAATTGGTGTTGTTGGACAAGATGCGACAGCGGAATCTATCATCCAACGGGGACTAGGATTTATCGACAAAGTTGCAGCACTTATCGAAGCTGATGGTAAAACTGTTGCTATTGAAGGTAATGACAAATATGTTGGTGACTCAAAGGTTGAAGCAGGAAGCGCAGCTGACGTAATAATTGAAGTAAGAGTACCAGCGCAAGTTTCTTCTGAACTTTTAGCTACAGAAGCAGCTACACTTCTTAACAAAGATGATATAATCGCGGTATTTGGTAGCAATGCACCAGCAGCTGAAGGTCTTGTAACAGCAAATGAAAACATCAATAAATTAGGTGACGCTGAGGACCAAGTTATTGGTATTGGATTTGACTCTGGTACGGCTGTTAACACAGCAGTGGCTGACGGCGTTTTATTCGGTGCAGTTACGCAAGCACCAGTTGCTATGGGAGAGTGGTTAGTGGACTTACTATACAAAGCGGCAAATGGCGAAGCAGTATCTGATATTGATACAGGCGCTCAATGGTATGATGCATCTAATATCGAAAACCCAGAAATCTCTCAAAACTTGTACGACTAATTGACAAGATTTTGTTGAAGAAATCGTAATTCAATGATAAAATCAGACCAGTTGGAGTGTTCTAGCTGGTCTAATTTTATTTATCAGGAAATTATGTCCTAATAAATAAAACGCTCCGCTTAGATGCGTACTCGCTTAATAGGGAGCACAGATTTTATTTTAATTATTTTTTAAATTTGAAAGGGGATTGACTATGTTAAAAGGAATACCAGAGATACTAAGCCCGGAATTATTAAAAGCACTATGCGAGATGGGACATTCAGATGAATTAACAATTGGCGATGGCAATTTTCCAGGACACACTATGTGTGATAACGTTATCCGCTTAGATGGACACGGCGTACCCGAAATCTTAGATGCCATTTTGCAAGTATTTCCATTAGATGCGTATGTGGAGCATCCATGTATGCTAATGGAAGTGATGAAAGGCGACAATGCTAAGACACCAATTTGGGATAAATATAAGAACATTGTTGCCAAACACGATGAGCGCGGAGCAAAATGTTTTACGGAGATTGACCGTTTTGATTTCTATGATAGAACCAAAGAAAAATCATCATTAGTAATTATGACTGGTGAAAAAGCAATATATGCTAACATTATTCTTAAAAAGGGTGTTGTCATTAATTAGCAAGTTGGATTAATAAGAATATACAAAACGTAGAGGATAGTTCCGCCACGCTTTTGTATGACAAAATGAACAAAAAAACTGGATTTTTCTTTTGAATTTGCACTTGTATTTCTTTGTTAAATTATGTACAATGTTTAGTAGTGAGGTTCGAATGATTATTGGCCCTCTAGACATAAGTACATGAAGACAAAAAGTCGGCTAGGACGATGTTTCCGACTAGACGGGTATGCGTGTATTTATGTATAGAGGGAGTATAAGACCTCAAACTATGAACACCTATAAAAGGAGGAAATACACATGGCAGTTAAAGTAGCGATTAATGGATTTGGACGTATTGGACGTCTTGCATTCAGACAAATGCACGGAGCAGAAGGTTATGAAATCGTAGCAATCAACGACTTAACATCACCTAAGATGCTTGCACACTTATTAAAATATGATTCTTCACAAGGCAGATATGCTTTGGCAGACAAGGTTACTGCAGGCGAAGACTCAATCAGTGTAGATGGCGAAGAAATCAAAATCTATGCAGAAGCAGATGCTTCTAAACTTCCTTGGGGAGACCTAGGAGTAGACGTTGTACTAGAATGTACAGGTTTCTACACATCAAAAGAAAAATCAGAAGCTCATATCAAAGCAGGAGCAAGAAAAGTTATCATTTCTGCACCAGCAGGTAACGACCTTCCAACAGTAGTTTACAATGTAAACCACGATATCCTAAAAGCAGAAGATACTGTAATCTCAGCAGCATCTTGTACAACAAACTGTCTTGCACCAATGGCAGACGCACTTAACAAATTAGCACCAATCAAAAGTGGTATCATGAGCACAATCCATGCTTACACAGGAGACCAAATGACTCTTGATGGACCACAAAGAAACGGTGACCTTAGAAGATCTCGTGCAGCAGCACTTAGCATCGTTCCTAACAGCACTGGAGCAGCAAAAGCTATCGGTCTTGTTATTCCAGCACTTAATGGCAAATTAATCGGTTCTGCACAACGTGTTCCAACACCTACAGGTTCTACAACGATTCTTATCTCGGTAGTTGAAGGTGACGTTACAGTAGACCAAGTTAATGCAGCTATGAAAGCAGCAGCTAATGAATCTTTCTCTTATGAAGTAGACCAACTTGTATCTAGCGATATCGTTGGAAGCACATATGGTTCATTATTTGATTCAACTCAAACAATGGTTATGCCTCTTGGAGACGGAACTTCTCAAGTTCAAACAGTTTCTTGGTATGACAACGAAAATTCATATGTAAGCCAAATGGTTCGTACAATCAAATACTTCGCGGAAAACTGCTAAGAAGTAGGCTTATAAGTTTTAACGATCCAGATTAGTATAGGGGTCCGGTCTTTTGGACTGGGCCTCTGATTATTTTATAGGAGGAAATTTACAATGCTTAATAAAAAATCAGTAGATGATATTAATGTAAAAGGCCAAAAAGTTTTGGTTAGATGTGACTTCAATGTGCCACTTATTGATGGCAAAATAACCGATGAAAATCGTTTGGTAGCAGCCTTACCAACAATTAAAAAATTAATTGCTGATGGTGGCAAAGTAATTCTTTGTTCTCACCTTGGTAAACCTAAAGGCGAACCAGTACCAGCGATGTCATTAGCACCAGTAGCAGTTCGTTTATCTGAACTTTTAGGACAAGACGTTAAGTTTGCAGCTGATGATAATGTCGTTGGACCAAACGCTACATCAGCGGTAGAAGCAATGCAAGATGGCGATGTGGTTTTATTACAAAACACACGTTACCGTGTTGAAGAAACCAAAAATGGTGAAGAATTCAGCAAAGAATTAGCATCTTTGTGTGACGTATTTGTTAATGATGCTTTCGGTACAGCACATCGTGCGCACTGCTCTAACGTAGGCGTAACACAGTATGTTGATACAGCAGTTGTAGGATATTTAATGCAAAAAGAAATTGATTTCCTAGGTAATGCTGTTAATAATCCAGAACGTCCATTTGTAGCTATTCTTGGTGGAGCTAAGGTGGCTGACAAATTAACTGTTATTGATAATTTATTAGAAAAGTGCGATACGTTAATTATCGGTGGTGGTATGGCATTTACTTTTGAAAAAGCGCGTGGTAATGAAGTCGGTAAATCGTTGGTAGACGATAGCAAACTTGATTATTGTAAAGAGATGATGGCAAAGGCTGAAAAACTTGGTAAGCAATTACTTCTTCCAGCAGATGCTGTAGTAGCAAAAGAGTTCCCAAACCCAATTAATGCTGATATAGATGTAGATAATGTATTAGTTGATGCGATACCAGCAGATACAATGGGACTTGATATTGGGTCAAAAGCAGCAGTAGAATTTGCAGATGCAGTTAAGTCAGCTAAGACGGTTGTGTGGAATGGTCCAATGGGCGTGTTTGAAAATCCAACTTTAGCAAAAGGCACTATCGCAGTAGCTAAAGCTCTGGCAGAGACAGATGCAACTACTATTATCGGCGGTGGAGACTCAGCAGCAGCAGTCAACCAACTAGGATTTGGTGCTCAGATGAGCCACATTTCAACTGGTGGTGGTGCTTCGCTTGAATTTTTAGAGGGTAAAGACCTACCGGGGGTAGTAGCAGCTAACGACAAATAATGAACACTTAACGAAAGCGAGCGAAGCTTGAGTTTAGTGTGAATATTGTTCGGAGGAACTTAATAAGTACGAGTGTAAGCGAAGTACGAATTTAGTGAACCGAACTTCCTTAGCGAAACTTAGTTTAATAATTAAATCATAAAGGAGATTTTACAATGGCAAGAAGAAAAATTATTGCAGGTAACTGGAAGATGAATATGACACCAAGTGCGTCTGTTGAACTTATTAACACACTCAAACCACTTGTAGCTAGTGATGACGTAGATGTAGTTTTCTGTGTACCAGCTATTTCTATTATTCCAGCTATGGAAGCAGCAAAAGGTTCTAACATCAATATTGGTGCTGAGAATATGTATTATGAAGAAAGTGGTGCTTACACTGGTGAGATTGCACCTAATATGCTAACGGATGTTGGTGTCAAATACGTGATTATTGGGCACTCTGAAAGAAGAGAGTATTTTGGTGAGACGGATATTACGGTTAATAAAAAAGTACTAAAAGCATTTGAACACGGTATTACACCAATCGTTTGCTGTGGCGAAACACTAGAGCAAAGAGAACAAGGTGTGACAATTGACTTTATTCGTCAACAAATCAAAATTGCATTTTTGAATGTAACCGCAGAACAAGCAGCTTCATCAGTTATTGCATACGAACCAATCTGGGCAATCGGAACTGGTAAAGTAGCGACAACGCAACAAGCTCAAGAAGTTTGTGCGGCAATCCGTGTTTGTATAGCTGAGACTTATGACCAAGCTACAGCAGACGCAATTCGTATTCAATACGGCGGTTCTGTATCAGCGGATAGTGCGGCCGAATTATTCTCGCAAGCAGATATTGACGGTGGATTAGTTGGTGGCGCCGCCCTTAAACCAGACTTTGGCAAGATAGTAAACTTCAAGTAAACTATAAGCCGTGCGAACGAATAAAAAGAAATGTCACGAGGGCTTGGCTTTTGGGTGATAAGGAAGTAATTATAATGATATGGCATAGTTCATACGGACTATGCCGTTTTTCCTTGCTCTTTTTCAGATTGATAGTCATCTAGTGGATTGATGTCACCAATAAAATTGAATATAATATCAATTCTCTGTGTTCGCTTTCCGCTTGACTTGTCTGGTGCATGAATGACGATTTTTCTGATGAATTCATTGACAATGGTTGGTGTCAGTTCTTTTATTCCTACATATTTTTGCACAATATTTGCGAATTTCCAAAAGTTATCTTTGTCTTGTTCGTGGCTATCAACGGCCATTTCCCAATCCGATATCCTGGCTTGTAAATCTTTTTGTTCAAGCTCGTAGTCCACAGCCAACTTCATAAAACGCTCATGACCGATAGTGCCAGAAATACTATCTTCGTATATGTGTTTGAAAATAAGGTCCAGTTCATCAATACGTTTTTTAGCTTGTGCTATTTCTTTGCGACGGTTTTTCATTTCTTTTTCCACATCATCTAATCTTTGCTTTTGCAAAACGCCAAGAAAATCTGATGCATTGTCATAAAATAATGCAGTGATTGCAAATATACGTTTGAGAACAATGGCTTTTAGAACTTCTTCGCGAATGAAATGTGCTGTGCAGTCCCCAGTATTGCTTTTGTACTTAGAACAACGATAATTGTCTTGACTTCCAGTGGATTTTTTACAAGTTCCAAAATGCAATTTGTGCCCGCAGTCAGCACAAAATGTTAATCCTGAAAACAGACCTTGTCGCTCGGCTTTCGTGGGGCGACGCTTATGCTTACGGAGTTCTTGGACACGTTCCCAAATTTCTTCTTCTACAATCGCTTCTTGTGTATTACGAAAAATTGCAAGTTGTTCTTTTGGTGTTTCGATTCGCTTTTTAAGTTTATGAGATTTGGAAAATGTTTTGAAATTGACAGTATGTCCGCAATAATCCATTCTCTCTAAAAGATTAACTACACTGTTGCCATTCCAATGATATGCTTTATCAGAAAGTGGCCGTCCCTTTTTCATTGCATAATACGATTTTATTGTTAGTACTCTATCCTCGCGCAATATTTTGGCAATCTGGGAAGGCCCTTTGCCATCAATAGAAAGATTGAATATGCGTCTTATGACGATTGCTGCATCTTCATCGACAATCCACTCTTTTTTATTATGCGGATTACAGATATATCCATATGGCGGTGGTGAAGTTATGTGTTCACCTCTTTGCCCTTGTGACCGAATGATAGCACGAACTTTTTTACTTGTATCTTTGGCATAAAAATCATTAAACAGATTGCGGAATGGTGTAAATTCATTATCGCCTTTAGAACTATCAACACTGTCATTGATGGCAATATAGCGAACATCTTTTTCAATAAAATATACTTCCGTATAGTGACCGACTTTGAGATAATCACGCCCCAAGCGACTCATATCTTTTACAATAACTGTTGATATATTATCTCGTTCAATTTCAGCAATCATACGATTAAATTCTGGTCTATCAAAAGTCACTCCAGAAAATCCATCATCAACAAAAAACTGAGGATTAGAAAATTCATTGTCATATGCGTATTTCAAAAGCAGAGTTTTTTGATTAACAACACTATTGCTATCGCCATCAAGAGCATCTTCTTGCGATAGTCTAATATATAAAGCTGTGATTTTATCGGGTTGATTTGTATTTTCTTTCATGTGTTCATTCCTCCTTATGATGAACGACCGACAAACAGGTATGTAATCATATCTTATCGCGTCCAAAAAAGTTTGTCAGCTAGGTTCTTATACTTTCGGATCTAAGTAATCGTAGAATTTTGTTCATCAATGTTTCTGAACCCTGACAATTTGTTCTAACCTCATAGACAGTTCCACCAATTTTATAGTAGAAGGTTTCTTGTGTTGGATTACCAATATCGGGGAGATAATCAAATATTTCTATTGGCGTATCTTTTTCCTTTTCACTCATTCTTATCCAATCCTTTCTTGTGGGTTAAAGCTACTAGCAAGCACAGCCAATGAGTACTCACTGGCATAAAAATACTTGCGGAGCAAGCACAGCAAGTGTAGCCACACTCGCTTATTTTTATTTCTTGTTGGGATAATCCCAAACCCTTTATTTTTTCTTTCATGTAAGTAACTCGGAAAAGATGATTTTGGC
>JGI994J12354_10000316_pt1 | contig 47606 bp, 36 predicted proteins | sample IntmicLarv3ML3BL_FD_12354 | JGI IMG/M metagenome (IMG submission 12354) | reverse complement strand
GTAAGGTTAATCAGTTTGGTGATGAGGGTACTGGAAAAATCAATTATACAGAGGCTCAAATAAATGATATTATTGAAGGCATTCAAGGCGATGACTTTAAAAATAGCCCATTAAGACAAGCATATGAAAATGAAGTTGTCAATTTAGCAAGGTTAGGAGAGGAATTGCTATCTCAAGGAAGGTCGCCAGAAGAGGTTGCTAGGCAACTTAATCAGGCGCGACGTGAGCTAGGAATAAAATATAAAGATTTGACACCTGAACCACTAAGAGAATATATTTATGAAATAATCGAGGTAGATATGGTGATCCTTTAGGTCCAACTTTTGCAGATTTGATTAAAAGCAAAAAAACATTTGAACAAATAATTGACTCAGCATCAAGGTATAATCCTGATATTAATGGATTGCTTGCTGGATTTGGTGAATGGTTAAGGAGAAGATAAAATATGCTAGAAATAATAGAACTCAAAAATTATGAAATATATGAATTTTGTGCATTAAATAGAAAAACAGGTGAAAAAAATTTTTATAAAAAAGCAAAATTATATGGATTTACTGGCCTATATTTTAAAGATAATGATAATTTCCTTGCTATATTTCCTACATCTAATGGACCTATATCATACTATAAAGGTAAAGAATATCCAATAAATAAAGATTTAACTATTGTTGTACAAAAAGAAGGGAAAAATAGAAAATTTGAAATCAAAGAGTATAATATAACTATCAATTATATTGAACCGAAATATATTGGATTTGATGAATGGTCAAGTGAAATAGATATTGATTTATTTTATATGATAAGTCAACAATACAAAGAGGATGAATTTTACAAGCAATTTACATCATGTTAATAAATATTGCAATTAAATAAAAGAATTAAGTAATATATTATCAAAAAAATACAAAAATAAACAACTTAAAATTCAATATTTCTAGTTTACTGGATTTTATTCATAACAGAATTTACAACTGTTAAGTTTAGCTGTACAACTAAATTTACTTTGGTATTTAACAAATTGAAAACAAAAAGATGATTGTCGTTGACAAATAAATACCTAATATGTATAATAGTTTAGTATGTATATAGGAGATAGTTATGTTTATTAATTTGTCAGAGTTATTTTCCAAAGATGGAAAGACTATAATTTATGAAGTGAATTTGAATACAAGCAGTGTCACTTTTAATAATCAAGAGATATGTATCAAAGCAAAAGAAAGTTTTGAACTAAAGATTACTAACCTTGGCAGTAAAAAGTTTTCTGTTGAGGGCAGTGCTAAAATAATTGCTATGTTGCCATGCGATAGATGTCTAAAAGCTGTAGAAGTTTTGGTAGATATTGATATTTCTGATGAACTTGATATGTCATTAACAGAGAACGACAGGATAGAGTTGCTTGATGAGCAGATATATCTCAAAGGATACAATCTTGATGTCAATTCAATGATTGGCAGCGAGGTTTGCGTAAATTTACCTATGAAAGTCCTATGCAGTGATAATTGTAATGGGATTTGTAATAGATGTGGAACAAATCTCAATCATGAGACTTGTGACTGCAATGCCACGGAACTTGATCCAAGAATGGCAGTTATCCGTGATATTTTTAAAAATACTCAGAATTAAGGAGGTGTAACCATGTCTATTTGTCCTAAAAATAAATCTTCTAAGGCAAGAAGAGACAGCCGTAGAGCGAACTGGAAGATGAGCGCTCCTAACTTAGTTAAGTGCAGCAAGTGTGGAGAATTAATGATGCCTCACAGAGTTTGTAAGGCATGTGGTTCTTATAACAAAAAAGAAATCGTAGCTGTAGACTAATACAGAGATGATAGAACTACCACTTTAGTGGTAGTTCTTTTTTCGTATAATGTTCATGACACTAATCTTAAGGGGAAAAATTCAGCCATAGGTACATACCCACTACACTTTAAATTACTATCTAGGAAAATTTGTAATATAAGTTATAAAGCAATATGTACTTCTCTACTCTGTTGTCAAGGTTGATTTATATATAAATATTTAGTATATTAGAAAGACTAGCTATTAAAAGTCAAGTCTTAAAAAGAAGTTTATAATTTGAAATACAGTAATGAATTTTAAACAAATGACTGTGGTTGTAGCCGAATCTATAGAAAAAGCAAAGAATATCTATGACAAATATAATAGTAGAAGTGTGAGGCTAATGCATAGTGTCTGTAATAGGATAACCTTTAATCCTTGGAGAGGGATGTAAATAACTACTACTTATATAATACGAGGAAACTAAGTTATGATAAAAATTGCAGTAGATGCTATGGGTGGGGATTATGCACCAATAGAAATTGTAGCAGGAGCAGTAAATGCACTAGAAAAAGAAAAGGAAGTTGAAATAGTTCTCTTAGGAAAAGAAGATATAATATCAGATGTATTGAAAAATCATAATTATGATGTGAAAAGATTACAGATAATTAATACTACTGAAGTGATAGAAACAGCAGAACCACCAGTATTTGCAATAAGAAAGAAAAAAGATTCATCAATAGTAGTAGGCCTTACTATGGTTAGAAATGGAGAAGCAGATGCTTTTGTATCAGCAGGAAGTACCGGTGCAGTACTTGCAGGAGGTCAGGTCATTGTAGGGAGAATAAAAGGTATAGAAAGACCACCGCTGGCACCATTATTACCTACAGCAAATGGTGTTTCCTTACTTATTGATTGTGGAGCAAATGTTGATGCAAAACCATCTAATTTACTGCAATTTGCAAGAATTGGTTCTATATATATGGAAAATGTCGTTGGCATTAAAAATCCTAAAGTAGCAATAGTTAATATAGGTGCAGAGGAAGAAAAAGGAAATGCGTTAGTAAAAGAAACTTTTCCTATGCTTAAAGCTTGTAAGGATATTAATTTTATTGGAAGTATTGAAGCAAGAGAAATACCAGCAGGTGCAGCAGATGTTATTGTATGTGAGGCATTTGTAGGAAATGTAATATTAAAACTTTATGAAGGTGTTGGCCTGACATTAATAAAAATGATTAAAGTTGGACTCATGTCTACATTAAGGGCAAAAATAGGGGCACTGTTTATAAAGCCAGCACTTAAAAAAACTTTAAAAAGTTTTGATTCAAGTGAATATGGAGGAGCACCATTATTAGGACTTAAAGGTCTAGTAGTTAAATCACATGGAAATTCAACAGCAAATGAAATATGTAATTCAATTATTCAATGCGTAAATTTCGGTAAACAAGATATTAATGGAAAAATAAAAGAAAGTTTAAATGCAGAAGTGTAAGACTGTAAAGTGAATAATATACAATTAAAAATATAGTACTAATAATAAGTAAAGAGTGATAGATACTGTATAAATATCATATAAAAAAGCTATATATTACAAAATATAAAATGGTATAATAAAATGTTCATAAGGAGAATAACAACAATGAGTAGATTTGATGCATTAGAAAAAAAAGTGAAATATAAATTTAATAATCAAAAACTCTTAATAACAGCAATGACACATAGTTCATATGCTAATGAACATAAGAGAGAGAAAATAAGTAACAATGAAAGACTTGAATTTTTAGGTGATGCTGTATTAGAATTAATAACAAGTGAATTTTTGTATGGAAAGTATAAAGAAAAGCCAGAGGGAGAACTTACGAAATTTAGAGCAAGTATAGTGTGTGAGCCTACACTTGCATATTGTGCGGCAGATATAGCATTAGGTGGATTTTTATTACTAGGTAAAGGTGAAGAAGCTACAGGAGGCAGAAATCGCAGCTCCTTAGTATCTGATGCTATGGAAGCTCTTATAGGTGCAATATATTTAGATGGTGGGCTTGCTAGTGCAAAAGAGTTTGTGCATAATTATATATTGTCAGACTTAGATAATAAAAAACTCTTTTTCGATAGCAAGACTATCCTGCAAGAAATGATACAAGGAAAATATGATGAACCTCTTATTTATGAATTATTAAAAGAAGAAGGACCTGATCATGATAAAATTTTTACAGCCAAAGCTAGTATAGGCAGTTTAATTTTAGGAGTTGGTGAAGGTCATTCTAAAAAAAATGCAGAACAAGTGGCTGCTTACAAAGGAATATTATTTTTAAAAAATAAAGGGGAGCAAGAAAAATAATGTATTTAAAAAGTATTGAAATACAAGGTTTTAAGTCCTTTGCAAATAAAATTGTATTTGAATTTCACAATGGGATAACTGGAATTGTTGGACCTAACGGCAGTGGTAAGAGCAATGTAGCAGACGCAGTTAGATGGGTTTTAGGTGAACAAAGAGCTAAACAACTGCGTGGTGCTAATATGCAGGACGTAATTTTTGCAGGTACCGAAATGAGAAAACCTCAAGGTTTTGCTTATGTTGCCATTACACTTGATAATTCAGACCATAAACTTCCGATTGAATACAATGAAGTAACAGTCTCTAGGCGTGTATATCGTTCTGGCGAAAGTGAATATATGATTAATAAAACTGTGTGCCGTTTAAAAGATATTAATGAGCTTTTTTATGATACAGGTATAGGTAAAGAAGGATACTCAATTATTGGGCAAGGTCAGATAGATAAAATTTTAAGTGGTAAGCCAGAAGAAAGAAGAGAACTTTTTGATGAAGCTGCTGGTATAGTTAAATTTAAAAGACGAAAGAATATGGCACAAAAAAAATTAGAAGATGAGAAACAAAATCTTATAAGAGTAACTGATATTGTAACAGAACTTGAAAAACAGGTTGCACCTCTTGAAAAACAAGCTGAAACAGCAAAGGCATATTTAAAACTTAGAGATGAACTTAAAGTATATGACATTAACCTGTTCCTTGCAGAAACTGATAGTAAAAAAATAGATAAGGAAGAAGTTGTTAAAAATATTGAGATAGTTCAGGGAAATTTGACAGAAGTAAATATTGAAGCTGAAAAGATAAAAACTGATTATGATAAACTAGAAAGCTCAATAGCTTTAAAACAAGTAGAAGTTGATAGAGCTAATCAAAAATTGCATGAGTTAAATTTATCGAAAGAAGAATTTACTGGTAAAATAAATATTTTAAATGAACATATTAAATTTCAAGAGGCTAATATTGTGCAAGTAGAAGAAAGATTAGCTGTCTTAGAAAAAGAAAAGATTAATAAACAAGAAGAAAAACAAATACATTTGCAGTCTAATGAGGAGATAAAATCTAATTTAGGAAATATAAAAGATGAAGAACAGCAGCTTAGTGAAAAATTAAAGATTCTTGAGAAAGAAATTACAAGTCTTGAGCAGTTTGTAGAAAATAAACGAACGAATATTATGGATTCACTTGATGAAAAGGCGTCTATTGAAGCACAAAGACAAAAATATGAAACTATGCTTGATAATATTCTTGCTAAGAAATCAGAAATTGCAGGAAAAATCCTAAAATTTAAAAGTGATGAAGCCGTTCAAGATGAAATTATTAAAACTGATGGAAAGAAATTAATTGAAATTGAAGACAAGCTTTCAGTAGCTAAACATGAAAATGAACTGCAAATAGAGAGCATAAATAACGGTGAAAAAACAGTAATCAAATCAAGGCAAAAATTAGGTGAAATTGAAAATGAATATAGAAGAGCTGCTGCTAATTTAGATTCTCTTAAAAATATTGCAGAACGTTATGATGGATATGGTAATAGCATTAGAAAGATTATGGAATTAAAGATTAGCAAAGCTGGGATAAGGGGAGTAGTTGCAGACCTTATTACCACTAAAGATACATATGAAACGGCTATTGAAACAGCCTTAGGCGGCAGTATACAAAATATTGTTACAGATACAGATAATACAGCTAAAGAACTTATTGAGTATCTTAAAAAGAATAAATTTGGACGTGCTACGTTTTTGCCTTTGTCAGCAGTTAAAAATAGAAATCCTTTTAAAAATGATACAGTATTTAAAGAAAATGGAGTATTAGGACTTGCAAATGAATTAGTTGAATGTGAGGCTGAATACAAAGAGTTATTAGCAAGCCTTTTAGGACGAGTAATTGTAGTAGATAAAATTGAAAATGCAATTATTTTAGCTAAAAAATACAATTATACATTTAGAATTGTTACCCTAGAGGGTGAACTTTTAAATGCTGGCGGTTCTATGAGCGGAGGTGCATTTAAAAATTCTAGTAATTTATTGGGCAGGAAACGTGAAATTGAAATTCTCACAGAAAAATACAGTGAGTTGAAAATAAAGCAAAAAAGTGAACTAGAAATATTAAATGAAGCTGAACGAAATTTATTAGCAGTTAAAAAACTTTCTGAAGAAACTAAACAAATTTTGCAGGAACTATTATTGCAGCAAAATACTTTAGCTGGTAAAACCAGACAAGCAGACCTTAGAAAACAAGAAATAAAATTTGAATATGAAGGTTTGTCTATAGAAAATTTTGAATTAGAAAGTAAAATAACAGAGATTAGGCAAAATAAAAATAACTTAGAGAATGAAGTGAGTAAAATTGGAAATATGCAAGAAGACTTTAAGTCAGAAATTGAGCTAAAATCTCAAAATATTGAAAGTAAGAAGATACAAGCATCAGAATGGAATGAAAGGATTACTAATCTGCAAATAGAAATAAGTGGAAGTGCACAAAAAGAGCAATTTGCATTAACGAATATAGAGCGTATTAATATTGATTGTGAAAGAATTTTAGTTGAAAATGATGAGCTAATTCAAAAAAGACACAATAGTAATAAAGCTATAACTGAAAAGCAAAAAGAAATTAGTGAAATTAAAATAAACATACAAGAAAATATTAAGTTTGAAAATGATATTGCAGAAAATATTAAAAAATGCAAAGAAAACTTAGATAATGAAACTGAGTTACAACGTTCATTATTTAGTAAAAGAGATGAAATAAGCGTTCAGATTAGTAAGTTAGATAAGGAACTCTATAGATTAGAATCTAGGAGAGATTCGATAGAACAAAGTCTTGAATATTTTATCGAATATATTTGGAATGAATATGAACTTACACCAAGGGGAGCAAGTGAATATTACAATGAAGAATTAGGTGCAGTTAATGTTTTAAAAGGGCAGGTAAATTCTATTAAAAACCAAATTAAGGCAATGGGCAATGTTAATGTTAATGCCATTGAAGATTTAAAAGAGATTGCCGAAAGGTACGAATTTTTAAAAAATCAGCATGATGATTTAGTAGAGGCAGAGGCGGCACTTCTTGGTGTTATTGAAGAGTTAGATACTGGAATGAGAATGCAATTTGAAGAAAAATTTAGAGAAATTAAATCAGAATTTGATAAAGTATTTAAAGAATTGTTTGGAGGTGGAAGAGGAACATTAGAACTTTCGGATTCAGATGATATCTTAGAAGCTGGAATACAAATTATTTCTCAGCCTCCAGGGAAAAAACTTCAAAATATGATGCAGTTATCAGGCGGAGAAAAAGCACTTACTGCAATCGCTTTGCTATTTGCAATACAGAATTTAAAACCTTCACCGTTTTGTTTGCTAGATGAAATAGAGGCAGCATTAGATGATTCTAATGTTGGAAGATTTGCAGGTTATTTAAATAAATTGACTAAGTTTACACAGTTTATTATAATTACACATAGACGTGGAACTATGGTAGCGGCAGATAGGCTGTATGGTATTACAATGCAGGAAAAGGGTGTATCTACATTAGTTTCTGTTAATTTAATAGAAAGTGAGCTAGACAGTGAAGCAAAAGAGGTTGAATAATATATAATTTTTAAAATCAAAATAGCTTATACTATAATGAGAAAAGTTAAAGACTACTAAATTTAGGTATATATTAGATTGAGTTCTTATGCGTTTATGATATATGCAAAATAAAAAATCTAGTAAAAGTTTAATTTAAAAACTGTTTCATCAAATCTTTAATATTTAGTATATTAATTAGAATTGATAAAATTGTGCAAAACTCAAGATATTTAAAATATATATTAGGTAATTGCTAAACTCAAAAAGTACCTCATATGGATAACTGTTAGAAGTTCTAACGAAATTATATAATTTATAAGTGCTTTTATACAAAATATTTGCTGAAAATCGGAAATAGTAAAAGTTATACATATTTACATAGTATTTAGATGATGTAAAATGCAATAATGCTAAGGAGATAATACTTAGTAATTGTGAAAAATACCTCGTATGGATAATTGTTAGAAGTTTTAATAGAAATTATGGACTTTGCATACTCTAAGTAGAAAATTAATGATTAGAATAAGAAATTCTGTTAAAATTATGCGCATTTTCACAACCTTAAATAAGTGAAAATTGAAGTTTTTTGAGGAGATAATATTTTGTGATATTTAAAATACCAGTATTGTCAAGGGTTTCAGAGTTTTGCAAATGCCTAAAAAATATATAAGCAGAAGGAGAGAATAAATGGGCGAGAAAAAAGGGTTTTTTGGCCGTCTTGTTGAAGGGCTTAATAAAACAAGAGGTAATATAGTAGCGGGTGTTGATTCAATTTTTAGTGGGTTTTCTGCAATAGATGATGATTTTTATGAAGAAATAGAAGAAACTCTTATTATGGGAGATATAGGAATAAATTCAACTACTAAAATTGTTGAAGAATTGCGAAAAAAGGTAAAAGAACAAAAAATTAAAGAGCCAGCAGATTGTAAAGAGTTACTTATTAACAGTATAAAGGAACAAATGAATTTAGGTGAAAATGCCTATGAGTTTGAAAATAGAAAGTCAGTAGTACTGATTATTGGTGTAAATGGTGTAGGAAAAACTACCTCTATAGGTAAACTGGCAGGGCAGTTAAAGGATAGTGGAAAAAAAGTTATTTTAGCAGCGGCAGATACTTTTCGAGCAGCGGCAATTGAACAGCTTACAGAATGGTCAGGCAGAGCAGGGGTTGAAATTATTGCTCATCAAGAAGGTTCAGATCCAGCAGCGGTTATATATGATGCAATAGGTGCCGCAAAATCAAGAAATGTTGATGTACTTATTTGTGACACAGCAGGTAGACTTCATAATAAGAAAAATCTTATGGAAGAACTAAAAAAAATAAATAAAATTATAGATAGAGAGTATAGTGATGCATATAGAGAAACCTTAGTGGTATTAGATGGTACTACAGGACAAAATGCACTTGAGCAAGCTAAGAAATTTGGAGAAGTTGCAGATATTTCAGGAATTATATTGACGAAACTTGACGGTACTGCTAAAGGTGGTATTGCTGTAGCGATACAATCAGAGTTAGGCATACCAGTTAAGTATGTTGGGATAGGTGAACAAGTTGATGATTTACATAAATTTAATGCTGATGAATTTGTAAATGCATTATTTAATGTGGAAGAGAGGAATTGACAAAATGTTGACATTAGAAAAATTTGAAGAAGCCGCAGAATGTGTGCAATCAGTAATTTTAGAAACAAAACTTGTTTATAGTGAATTTTATTCTAACAATGTTGGCGGAAAAGTATATTTAAAACCAGAAAATATGCAGTATACAGGTGCTTATAAAGTTAGAGGTGCATACTATAAAATTAATACATTGACAGAAGAAGAAAAAAGTCATGGGCTTATAGCTGCTTCAGCAGGAAATCATGCTCAAGGTGTGGCATATGCTGCAAAACTTGCGGGTGTAAAAGCTGTAATTGTAATGCCAATGTCAACTCCGCTTATAAAAGTAAACCGTACAAAAAGCTATGGTGCTGATGTGGTCTTATATGGTGATGTCTTTGATGAAGCCTGTGAATATGCTTATAAATTAGCAAAAGAGCATAATTATACTTTTATTCACCCATTTAATGACTTAGATGTAGCCGCAGGGCAGGGAAGTATTGCTATGGAAATAGTAAAAGAATTGCCAACTGTAGACTATATTTTGGTACCTATAGGTGGCGGTGGACTTTGCACAGGAGTAGCTGCATTTGCAAAACTTTTAAATCCTAATATTCACATTATAGGAGTTGAGCCAGCAGGGGCTAATTGTATGCAAGCTGCTGTAGCAGAAGGAAAAGTGGTAACACTTGAAGAAGTTAATACTATAGCAGACGGAACAGCAGTAAAAACAGCAGGTGATAAACTATTACCATATATATTGGAAAATGTGGATGAAATAATAACTGTCGAAGATGAAGAATTGATAGTTACATTTTTAGATATGGTAGAAAATCATAAAATGATAGTAGAAAATTCAGGATTGCTGACTGTTGCGGCTTTAAAACACTTAGATGTAAAAGGGAAAAAGGTAGTATCTATACTTAGTGGCGGAAATATGGATGTTATCACGATGTCTTCAATAGTTCAGCATGGACTTATTCAAAGAGATAGAGTGTTTACAGTATCAGTACTGCTTCCAGATAAGCCAGGTGAATTAGTTAGAGTTTCATCGATTATAGCTGAAGAAAATGGAAATATTATTAAACTTGAGCATAATCAGTTTGTAAGTATTAACAGAAGTGCAACTGTAGAACTTCGTATTACTTTAGAGGCTTATGGAACAGAGCATAAAAATATTATAGTAAAGGCTCTTGAGAATAAAGGCTATAGACCTAAACTTGTGACTTCTAAAGCTGTATATAGCATGTAAGATTTATCAGTCGCTTACATATAAAACTAAATAATATAAAATAGAAATAATCCCTGCTAAATCATCTTTATAAGAATATGGCGGGGATTATTTCTATTTTTAACTAAATTAAGTTAGATTTTAGTATTTATTTAAGTATTATCTAAGGAAAATGTAGAATAATTACAGTAATTTCTTCATTACATATTCATAAATACTTTGATTATTATCAGCCCACTTATCACACATAGCAGAAGCTTGATCTTTAGTAGGTACTGAAAGATTAATTTCAAATAAAGTGGTTTTTCCTTCCACTATAGAGCAGTGTACAGTATAGTCATTAATTGAATTTTTATAAAAATCAGAAACAACACCAACTTCATCACGAAATTTGAATTTGTTAGTTTTTAAATAATCATTCATATCAGTGACAATACTTTGAGAAATATTTTTACCAAAAAATAATATAGTGTCTTCACCCTCCTTGGTTATACGATATCTTGAAGCATTTCTAATAGTTTCTACTGTAATTAAACCAGATTCCAATAATTCATTTAAAACTTGTTGTAATGTAAAATATGTGGTATATTCTCTTTGTAAAAAAAAGTCGGAAAGTTGATTGTTTGTAAGTGGAAAATTAACTTGTTTTAACATATATAAGCTCATAAGTTTATATAACGTTGTAGGGTCAGACATCATAATAAAAGCACCTCCAGTTATATATATTCTTTGACAGCATTGCTGATAGTTAAGGCTACACGTTTATCAAAAGCAAATGGAAGTATATACTCCTCATTTAATTCATCATCAGAAACAAGAGCAGCAAGAGCTTTTGCCGCTGCCAATTTCATATCTTCTGTAATAGCTGCAGAACGACCTTCAATAGCACCCTTAAATATTCCAGGGAATATAAGAACATTATTTATCTGATTAGGAAAATCAGAACGGCCAGTACCTACAACTTTAGCACCAGCAGCCTTAGCTATATCAGGCATAATTTCAGGTGTAGGGTTTGCCATAGCAAAAAGTATAGAAGCTTTGTTCATAGAGGCAACCATTTTGGCAGTAACTATATTTGGCGCAGAAACGCCAACAAATATATCAGCACCTATTAATGCATCAGAAAGATTACCAGTTTTATTAGACAAATTAGTATAATCAAGCATTTTTTCCTGCATATAATTAAGTTGTGAAATTCCCTTATGAAGGATTCCCGCTTTATCGCATAAAGTAATATTTTTAAAACCATAGCTTAATAATAATTTACAGATAGCAATTCCAGCAGAGCCGGCACCATTAATTACCACTTGTGTATCTTCTTTATTTTTATCAGTAACCTTAAGTGCATTGATAATTCCTGCTAAAACAACAATGGCAGTACCATGCTGGTCATCATGAAAAACAGGAATATCTAAAAGATTTTTCAATCTTTCCTCTATTTCAAAACATCTAGGTGCAGCAATATCTTCCAAATTAATGCCGCCAAATGCAGGAGCAATATTTACAACTGTTTTAATAATTTCATCGACATCTTGTGTATCAAGACAAATAGGAACTGCATTTAATCCTGCAAATTCCTTAAATAAAACAGCTTTCCCCTCCATTACAGGCATAGCAGCAAGCGGTCCTATATTTCCAAGTCCAAGAACAGCACTGCCATCAGATATAACAGCTACAGTATTAGCTTTAATAGTGTATTTATATGCCATTTCAGGATTGACAGTAATCGCACGACAAGGTTCAGCAACACCAGGAGTATAAGCTATAGCCAAATCAGCCATAGTAGAAATTTTAGATTTTGCAGTAGTTTCTAATTTTCCTTGCCAAGATTCGTGCATAAGCAGAGCTTTTTCATTAGTATTCATAATATAATCTTCCTTTTATTAAAATTTATTAATAATCATACTTTATCATAACAAGAATGGAGATTGAAATCAAGGTCATATTATGATAGAATGGAAGAATCGACTGATAACTATTTAGTATTTAAGCACAATAGAGTTTCGCAAGCGAAACTCTCGCCTGCGGCAGTCGCAATTTGCGACATTTACATTGTATGCCGCAGTGTGCTCCACCAGAGGTTTTTTTATGTAATGGAAAGCAATTTCCTATTACATAAAAAACAAATATTTTAAATAAATTATATATAAACATAGGGTGATTTTTATGAAAGAACGAATTAGCAGATTAGCAAAAGGATTAGTTGAATATGAGTCTACAAAACCGGTTATTTCCATTGACTTTATTGAGGAAAGAGTAAAAACTGGCGAATTAACTATGGGTGAATTTGTAGTAAACAGTGCAAATGAAACCCCTATTAAGGGGCTTATTTACTCTTCTAATATGAGAGTTAAACCTATGAGTTCAACATTTGGCGGACGTAAGGTGACTATAAAATATGAAGTGAATAGTAAATATTTGACAATGAAAGATGTTATATCAGGTGAATTTTGTTTTATTACAAATTGTGGTGAATATAAGTTGCCATTTAACTTTAAAATGTTAGATTTATCAGCAGAAGGGTATTTTGCAGATATCGCAGACATACAAGGTTTAACCAATCTTGCATATGAAGATTCTGATAAAATTGTTAGGCTATTTGGGCATACAGAATTTAAAAATGCCCCAATTATGAAAGACCCATTAGTAAAGATGTATTATGATACGCTTAGTACAAGCAGTAATATGGCACAAGCCTTTGAAGAATTTATGGTAGGTATAGGTGCAAAAGCACGAGTTAAAATAAGTTTAGGAAGAATTGATATTACTGCAAATGAGAATGAAAGCGGAACTATAGAATTAGTTAGAAGTAGTTGGGGCTATGTAGACTGTAGTTTAATATGCAATCAGCCATATATTAAATTATTAAAAACACAGATTAAAGAAACTGATTTCATTGGAGATACATGTGAAATTAATTTCTTTATAGATAAATCAGTTTTACATGCAGGGAAAAATAAATCTCAAATAATTATTGATACAGGTTTTGATGTATTTAAAGTGCCAATAGAAATTCAAAGAGGTAATAAAACAGAAATTTCATATTTACTTAGAGAATATAATACATATTATCGTAATTACTTAAGACTAAGATTAGCTTATGAAGCAGGTGTAAGGGATAATAATATACTTAACAAAATGAAAATAGAATTGGATCATATGTTAAACAGAAATCCTAATAACTTAGTCAAATTATTGAAAGCAGAAATTAATGCAGAAGAAAGTAATTTCACATTTGCAAATTTATTGCTAGAAGAAATTCGTGACGAAGTTTTTAAAAATCGTATTACAAATATAGAAGTTTATTGTTTTTATCAGTATATATTATCTCAAGTTTCTGAAAGTGAAGATGATAAAATTGCATTAGCAAGATTATTACATAAACAGTATGATGAAAATCCTAATAATATTTATCTGTTAATGTTATTGTTAAAAGTATCTGGTACAGAAATTTCAAATAATGAAGCCTTATTTCGCAGGTTAAAAAAACAATATGAGGCAGGAGTTAACAGCCCTTTTTTATATCAAACAGCATGTAAATTATTAACTGGTAATATTGAATATTTAGAAGAACTCACAGCATTTGAGGTACATATAATCTCTTATGCCATAAAATCTGGTTTAATGACAGAAACATTAGCACTTAGGGCGGCAGAAATTACGATTAGAGGAAATCTTCATAGTAGAAATCTATATGTTATATTTACAAAACTATATGATAAATACGAACTAGATGAAATTTTAATAGCAATTAATACAATATTGATAAAATCTGACAGCCGGGAATATAAAAATTTTATTTGGTATGAATTAGGAGTGCTAAAAGAACTTAGAATTACTAATTTATATGAATATTATATATATAGCTTACCTGAAACATTTACAGAACCCATTCCTCTTGAAGTTTTGTTATATTTTTCATATTCTCATTCAGCAGATAAGCAATCTAGGGAAAAGATTTATTCTAATATTGTAAAATACTATGAGAAAGATAGTCCAATATACTCATCATATGTAAGAAGCATGGAAGATTTTACATTGAATGCATTATTTGAAAGTTACTTTAATGAAAATATGTTAAGTTTGTATAGATGTTTTATATATAAAGACATTATTGATGAACGTATTGCCTCTGTATTTATTGATATATTATCTGTAAATAAAGTAAAATTATTAGATTTACGAGTAGTTAATCAAATGAAAACAGTATCAGTAATATATCCGTATATAAAGAAAAAATTTATATATACTATTGAGGGTGATACTGCATATTTACCAATTTATTTATCAGATTATAAATTAGTATTTGAAGATATTTATGGAAATTTACATGTAGATATAAGGTATAATATAAGACCAATGACTCAAAATGATGAGTTGATGAATAAATGTTTAGAATTACTGCCAGAACATAGTATCAAAACATTGGAAAACTGCAAAGAATTGGTAGAAACTAAGGAGTATGATGATGTATTAGTAAAATTAGCTGAAAAATATTTATCAGATAATATTATAAGAGATAATTATGCTTGGGTATTTACACCTAAATTAATAAGATATTATAGTATGCTGGATGAAGAAACAGAATCAAAGTTTATGTCAGGCCTTAATGATAAATTGCTTGGAAAAAATGACAGAAAATTATATATAGAAGCACTTATTTATGCTGGTGAATACATTAGAGTTTACAATATGTTAAAAGAATATGGCTGTGAAGAAATTGATAAAACCTTATTAATTAAAGTATGCTGTGGTCTTACTATGAAGAAAATGAGGGTTTTTGACAACGAATTAATAAATATTTGTCATTATATATTTAAAAAGGGTGCAAGAGATCTTTTAATATTAGAGTATTTATGTATTCACTTTAATGGAACTATTAATGATATGTATGAGTTATTAAAAGCGTCAATAGAGCGCAATATTAAAACATATGAACTGCCAGAAAGAATACTTGGACAAATTATGTTTGCAGGCAGTCGGGAATATTTAGATGAAGTCTTTAGGCATTATATAAAAAGAGGTGAAGTCAAAGAATTATTAGTAGATGCTTATTTCTCTATTAGGTGTCATGACTATTTTGTAAATAATATAAATATAGATTCTGATATTTTTGAATATATTCAAGATAGTATACAAAAACAAATTGTTGAAAAGAAACCTGATATTTGGGGAATGGCATTGACTAAATACTATGCTTCACTTGGAGAATTAAGTGAAGAGCAAATTCAATTATGTCAAAATATAGTAACTAAAATGATAGAAAAAGGTTATATTTTTGAGTATATGAAAGTGCTTAGGCATATAGTAAATTTACCTTCAGAATTTATTGATTGTGTATGGGTAGAATATAATTCACAAAATAGTGAAACAGTGGGGCTTAAAATAAGAATTGTACCACATGAAACGGAATTTAAAGATGAAGCTATGCGTCACATATATGCTGGGATATATGGTAAATCAGTATTATTATTTGAAGGTGAATACCTAGAATATGAAATATATGATAAAGGTTTAGATGAATATAAAATTTTAAAATCCGAAAGTTTGGTAAATGATAGTGCATTTATAAAAGTAAATGGTTTTAATATAGAAAATAAATTTGAAGTTCTAAATAGTTTAATTATAAATAAAGGGATTGCAAGTGAAGATGAATTTTGCGGGCAGTTACAAGAATATATAATTAAAAATGAATTGATTAGAGCTGTATTTGAAAAATAATTGTTGGGGGACTTTTAATGGAGGGTCTGTTACTTGGTTTAGACTTATGTGATGCTTATACACGCATCAGTTGTTTTCAAAGTGATAAATTAGATGTGGAACACGTTGCATTATCAGGTGAAAATGAATACAGAATACCAACTGTAATTTGTAAAAAGAAAAATAGAAATGAGTGGTTTATAGGTGAGGCTGCTTATGAACATATGCTTATAGGCGATGGTGTATTTGAAGATAAATTGATAAGAAATGTTGAAAAAGACGGTATATCTACGATAGATGGCAGGAGGTATAAAGCATCTGAATTATTGCAGTTTTTCTTATCAAGAGTATTAGGCATAGCAATTAATACATATAAAGCAAATAAAATAGCATGTCTTGTTATAACTGTATCAAATATTAATAAAAGATTGGTGAATAAATTACTGGAATGTTTAACACAAATTGGTGTAGAACGTTCATGTATTCACATTATAAGTCATGCCCAAAGTTATATGTATTATCTTGTAAGCCAAAGAAAAGAACTTAGGAATAACATGGCGGCATTATATGATATGTCAGATGAAAGATTTTGTTATTATGAGCTTAGAACGCTACAAGGGAATAGACCTCAAAGGTTAGAAATAAGAGGCGAAGAACTTGAAGAAGCTATGAGTATAGAAATTTTGAATCAAGAATCAACTGCTAAAATCGCAGATAAGGTTTTAACAGCTTGCAGTGAAAGGCTTATGGCGAAAAAGATATGTACAACAGTATTCCTTACAGGTCGTGGATTTGAGGATAATTGCGAATGGGCAGAAAACTTTATTAAATCAGTAGGAAATAAACGAAGACTATTTGTGGTATCTGGATTATTTGCAATGGGAGCGGCTGTTAAGGCATATGATATAATTACAAAAGGTAAATCCTATCCATATATAGCTGTATGCACTGGTTGTATAGGGCATAATATTTCGATAAAGGTACAAGACGGAAGTAAAGAGAATAAACTAATGTTAGTATCAGAGGGCGAAAATTGGTATGATATAAATTCAACAGTAGAAGTTATTATAAATGGTGTAGAAGGAATTGATTTTGAAATTATAAATCCTATTACCAGACAGAAAAAAAATATTAGAGTTTCCTTATCAGCTTTGCCAAGACGGCCGATTAGAACTACTAGAATAAAAATTGATGTATGTTTTGAAAGCAGTCAATATATGAAAATTAAAGTATTTGATTTAGGTTTTGGAGATATATTTCCAAAATCAGATGTTGTTATTAAAGAATATATACAAATTTAGATGAAATCAATATATTAAGAAGTTTAACTAGAGTTAAAGTTTTTATCAAAAAGGTTTATTAAAATTGGAGGGTGATTAAATTGGCAGGATTAATTTTATGTAAGCAGACAACTGCTAGAAATCCTTTTTATATTGAGGAGCTTGGTATTTCATTGTATTCAGGTGAAGAATTGTCATATGTTATATATAATCATCCATTTTTGGTTTTATCTGGATTTCTTACAGAACAATTATTTACTTTTTTAAGCGAAGAACTAGGTTATAGTGAGTTGTCTTTACTTTTAGCCACTAAATTTTTTGGGAGTAAAAAAACAGAAGAAGCATTGTTTGAAATACTAAAAGCTGTTAATTACTATTCAATAGGTGAAATTAGGATATGGAAAGATGAGATTGGCAGGATTGGTAAACTCCAGCCTGCACAATTTTTATATGAAAAAGCTTCATATTTTGTAAGTAGAAATAGATTAAAAAAGGCATTGTCGTGTCTTGAAGAACTTTTAGCTAATTATGCGGAAGAAATTTCAGATAAGGTATTTTTAAGTACCGCATATGGTATGGTTGCAGCAATATATTCAAGGCTGTTTGAATTTAAGTATGCAGTACTTGCATTAGAACATTCATACTCTTATCATAAAAGAAGAGAAACTTTAAAGAAGATTTATTTTTTATCAAAAATAGAAGATAGATTAGAAATTTCTGAAGAATTAAGTACAGAGTTTAATGAAAAAGAATTTATAAAATGGGATAAAGAATTTATACAGCTTCAAAATAAAGTGGTTGCACAGGGAATGAATGTAAAATTTATAGAATTATTAAAAAAAGACTCAATACAAAGAACAAAAGGTCTTGAAGATATGCTTGTAGATATGAAAGCAAGTTATAGAGTTATGGTTTAAGGTTAGTAATATGTGATGACATATAAAGGTATAAGTAAGAAAGGAAGTTTTATTAATGAAAGAATTAGAAAAAGTATATAATCCAGAAGAGATAGAGGCGAAGATATATCAAAACTGGTTAGATAATAAATATTTCAGTGCAAAAGTTAATCCAAATAAGAAACCATTTACTATAGTTATGCCGCCTCCAAATATTACAGGACAGCTTCATATGGGACATGCACTTGATAATACCATGCAGGATATTATTATTAGATTTAAAAGAATGCAAGGTTTTGAAGCATTATGGCAGCCTGGAACAGACCATGCGAGTATTGCTACTGAAGTTAAAATTATAGAAAAACTACAATCAGAAGGTATTGACAAAGAAGAATTAGGCAGAGAAAAGTTTTTAGAAAAAGCATGGGAATGGAAAGAAGAATATGGCGGAAAAATTATAGGACAGTTAAAAAAACTTGGTTCATCTGCTGACTGGGACAGAGAGCGATTTACTATGGATGCAGGCTGTTCAGAAGCTGTTTCAGAAGTATTTATTAAACTTTATGAAAAAGGTTATATTTATAAAGGTTCAAGGATTATTAATTGGTGTCCGATATGCCAAACGTCTATATCTGATGCAGAAGTAGAGCATGAAGAACATCAGGGACATTTTTGGCATATAAATTATCCTATAGAGGGTAGTAACAGTTTCATAGAAATAGCAACTACTAGACCAGAAACTATACTTGGAGATACTGCTGTTGCAGTAAATCCTGAGGATGATAGATATAAAGATTTAATAGGTAAAAATGTGATACTTCCTCTGGTTGGAAAGAAAATTCCTGTAATTGCTGATGAATATGTAGATATGGAATTTGGCACTGGTGTAGTCAAAATTACGCCAGCTCATGACCCAAATGATTTTGAGGTTGGTAAAAGGCATAATCTGCCTGAAATAAATGTAATGAATGATGATGCTACTATTAATGAAAATGGCGGCAAGTATGCAGGAATGGATAGATATAATGCCAGAAAACTTATAGTTAAAGATTTAGACGAGTTAGGTTTATTGGTTAAAGTAGAAGATCATATGCATAATGTAGGAACTCATGATAGATGTAAAACCACTATAGAGCCTATGATTAAACCTCAATGGTTTGTGCGTATGGAAGAAATGGCAAAACCAGCTATTGAAATCCTAAAGAGTGGAAATTTAAAATTTATACCTGAGAGATTTGATAAAACTTATTTACAGTGGCTGGAAAATATTAGAGATTGGTGTATTTCAAGACAGCTTTGGTGGGGGCATAGAATTCCAGCATTTTATTGTGATGATTGCGATAAAGTGGCAGTTTCAAAAGAAAAACCTGTAAAATGTTCTTGTGGATGTGAAAACTTTACTCAAGATGATGATACTTTAGATACTTGGTTTAGTTCAGCCCTTTGGCCATTTTCTACTTTAGGCTGGCCCGAAAAAAATGAAGATGTTAATTATTTTTATCCTACTGATGTATTGGTTACAGGATATGATATTCTATTTTTCTGGGTAATTCGTATGGTATTTTCTGGGATAGAACAGACAGGTGAAAATCCATTTAATACTGTTCTTATCCATGGACTTGTAAGAGATTCTCAGGGCAGAAAGATGAGCAAATCTCTTGGAAATGGTATTGACCCGCTGGAAGTTATCGAGAAATATGGTGCTGATGCACTTCGTATGTCACTTATGACAGGTAATGCTCCTGGAAATGATATGCGTTTTTATTGGGAAAAGGTAGAAGCCAGCAGAAATTTTGCTAATAAAGTTTGGAATGCATCAAGATTTATCATGATGAATCTTGAAAAAGCAGATATATCAGGAGTCAGTCTTTCTGATTTAACAGGTGCTGATAAGTGGATACTTTCAAAAGTTAATAATTTGAATAAAGAGGTTACAGATAACCTTGATAAATATGAACTTGGCATTGCACTTCAAAAAGTTTATGATTTTGTTTGGGAGGAATTTTGTGATTGGTATATAGAAATGGTTAAACCTAGACTATATTCTGATACTGATACTACAAAAGCTGCTGCACTATGGACACTCAATACAGTACTTGTAAATTCATTAAAACTACTTCATCCGTATATGCCTTTTGTTACAGAAGAAATTTTTTGTAACATTCAGGAAAAAGAGAAATCTATTATGATTTCTTTATGGCCTGAATTTAAGTCTGAATGGAATTTTAAGATTGAGGAAGAGGAAGTGGAAGTTATTAAAGAAGCTGTAAGAGGAATTCGTAATGTAAGAACATCTATGAATGTGCCTCCTTCAAAGAAAGCTAAAGTATATATAGTTACTGCTAATTCAAAGGTAGCTGATACATTTGAAAACAGTAAGGTATTTTTTGCGGCTTTAGGTTATTCAAATGAAGTTCTGATACAGACAGACAAATCTGGAATAGATAATAATGCTGTATCAGTGGTAATTCCAAATGCTGTAATTTATATGCCTTTTGCAGAACTTGTAGACATCGATAAAGAAATTGAAAGGTTAGAAAAAGAAAAACTCACTTTGGAAAAAGAGCTTACAAGAGTTAATGTAATGCTTTCAAATCCTAAGTTTACAGGTAAAGCACCACAATCTAAAATAGATGAAGAAAAAGAAAAACTTGCCAAATATTCTATGCTTATGGAACAGGTAAGTGAAAGACTTAAACAGTTGATAGAAAATAAATAATTTTTAGATGTAATATATTTATATAGTATGCTGTTTAAGCAATGCTATATAAATATATTATAAATAAATACTAAATTATACTAATATCAGTATAAATGAACAATTAATATAAAATACATAAATTGGGTAAAAATTATGAATTATGAAAGTGCTGTTCAATATATATTAAATATTGCAAGTGAAAAACGTAGTAAAACAGATCATGATACATTACAAAAGTATTTAGATTTACTTGAAAATCCTGAAAAAAATATGAAATTTATACATATTGCAGGTACTAACGGCAAAGGTTCTGTGTGTGCATATATTACATCAGTCCTAAATGAGGCTGGTTATGTAACTGGAATGTTTACTTCTCCGCATTTAGTTTCGCTTAGAGAAAGAATTGCTATAAATAAGAATATGATATCCAAAGATTTGTTTTTAGAAGTATTTTTGAAAGTGTTAAATATTGTTAATACATTTGATGATGTCAAAAGTTCATATAATAACGAAAACTTGATTACTAATGAAAATGTAAATCAGCCTACTTTTTTTGAGTTTATGTTTCTTATGGGACTTGTAGCTTTTGATGCCATTGGTGTAGATTATGCTATTATAGAAACTGGAATTGGCGGTAAATCTGATTGTACTAATATAATTCCTGACAAAGAAATAGCTGTAATTACATCAATAAGTTTAGACCATACAAATATCTTAGGCTCTGATATTTGCAGTATTGCAGGTGAGAAAGCTGGTATCATAGCAAATAGTAAGCCTGTAGTATTTGATTTTGTTTCTGATGAAGTTGCCAAAGTTATAGAAAATACGGCTATACAAAAGGATAGCAAATATTTGTTTGTACAAGACAGTGATTTTAATATAACTGCAAAATCAGAAAATGGTACAGACTTTAAAACTAAGTATAATTCTAAAGAATGTGATTTTAATATTAAACTTTTAGGTGAACATCAAGTTAAAAATGCAGTTATTGCAATAAAGGCATTGGAATGTTTAACCTATTCCAACGAAAGTGTATTTGAAAACATTAACCAGCTTAATTTTAATAAATCTGATGTATTAAAAAATAAATTACAATATGAAATAGTGTTTAATGGAATTAAAAATACTGTATGGGCAGGGCGTTTAGAAAAAATTAAATCTGGAATTTATGTTGATGGTGCTCACAATGAGGGGGCAATAAAGATTTTCGTAAAAAATATAAGAGAATTGCTGTATAATGGAGATAAGGCTCATTTAGTGTTTACTGTAGCATCAGATAAATCTTATACTAAAATGATAAAATTATTATGTGATACGGATTTATGGGATTTGGTGTCTATTGTAGATATAGGATATAGCCGAATGGTTGAAAATAATGTATTAAAGCAGTTGTTTGAAGAAGCAGGAATAAAGCAGATAGATACTTATAATACTTTTAACAATGCTATGAACCACATTATTGAAAATAAGAAACCAGAAGACAAAATATTTTTTGCAGGTTCTTTATATTTAGTAGGGGCAGTTAAAGCATACTTTAATTCATAGAAAATATAAGAAGTGGCTGCTATGACTGCCGCAGGTGAGAGTTTTGCACAGCAAAACTCTTTGTAATTTGAAAGGAATGGTAAAATTATGATTGATTTTGAAAAGGAACTTGCAAATTTTAAGCCTAGCAGAGAAGTTGATGAAGTGGAAGATACCATTATACATAGTGATTTAAAAGATGCTGCTGATATTATTGCAGAGATAATTAAAAGCAATGAAAAAAATAGGTGAATCTAATGATTTATAAAAAAGAGAATATTCAAAGAAAATTGATAAAAGCTTCCAATTATAATTATAATACAGCTTTAGCAAAAGCAGAAATAAAGGACCTTTCAGGAGCTATCATTTGTTTGAAAACTGCGATAAATATAAATAAATACAATACTGATGCAAGAAATTTGTTAGGTCTTATATATTATGAAATAGGTGAATGTGCTGATGCACTTACTCAATGGGTAATAAGTAAAAATTTTGAAGAATATAATCCTTTAGCAGATAAATACTTAAGCATAGTTCAAGAAAATACATCTGAATTATATGATATGTCTACAGCTTTAAAAAAGTACAATCAATCACTTAAATATTTAAAACAAGGTAATGATGATTTAGGTATTATACAGCTTAAAAAGATAGCAGCATTAAATCCTAAGCATGTAAAAACTCATAATTTATTGGCATTGATATATATTAGAGATGAAGATTATGAAAAAGCTAGACGAGAGTTGATTGTATCATTAGGAATTGATAAATGTAATACTATGGCAATGAAACTTATGTCAGAAGTTAAATCTGTATTAGGAAGCAAAAGAAAGACTGTCAAGGCTAGACGTCAGGAGCCAGAAGTAAAAGAAACTAAAGTGCTGCTGCCAAGTGAAGATGTTATTATACCGCCTGCATATAAAGAAAATACAGGCTGGCAAACTATATTGCAAATATTATTTGGTATTGGTGTTGGCATTGGTGTAAGTTTATTAGTTATTTTACCAACAAATACAAGAACTCTTAGTGAAAAAAATAGACTGCTTATTATTGATTATAATAATAAATTAGCTTCAAAAGATATTGATATAGATAGTTTAAAAAATAAAGTTGCTGGTTTAGAGGAAACTAAAATTGAATTAGAGCAAGACAAAATTAGGCTTGACAGCAGTGTTGGCGAATTTACTGAACAGTACAATTTACTTGTTAATTCATTAGAACAGTATATATTAAATAATCCTAAAGAAGCATATAATATATTTATAAATATTAATATGCTCAATATGACTGATGAGAATTTTATACGTATACATAACTGGGTTACAAAACTGTTACGTGAACAAGCTCAAGAAGCACAGGTGGCAAGAGAAGCAATGGAAACTGCGGAATAAAAACATTAAAGAAGAGGCTGTTATATAAATAGCCTCTTCTTTAATTGGTAATTATAACTATTTGTCCCTATACTTAGCAATAAGCTTCTGAATTTTGGCAGTAGGAGACATAGCAGAAGATAGAGAAACATCATGGTTCATACTATTAATTATAGTAGCAAGAAATTGGCTCATATCAGCTTCAATATACCATGGGCGCTCTAAAAGTTTAGGAGTACGATAATTAAGATTAGTAGTTATAACATAATCAATATAACCATTATTATGATACTCATCAAATTTATCAAGACCGTCAGTAAACAGACCAAAAGTAGTGCAAATAATAACTTTTCCAGCTTTCATTTCTTTAAGTTCTCTAGCAGTATCTAACATACTGTCACCAGAAGAGATCATATCATCAATGATAATAACTGTCTTACCCTCAATACCCGAACCAAGAAACTCATGTGCAACAATAGGGTTTCGTCCATTAATAACAGTAGAGTAATCTCTCCTTTTATAAAACATACCCATATCAACGCCGAGATTGTTAGCAAGATATACTGCTCTATCCATAGCACCCTCATCAGGACTAATAACAATAAGCTGGTCTTTATCAATTTGAAGATTAGGTTCACGCTGTAGAAGAGCTTTTATAAATTGATAAGGAGGTGTAAAATTGTCAAATCCATTAAGAGGTATAGAATTAGAAATTCTAGGGTCATGAGCATCAAAAGTTATAAAATTACTTATTCCCATATCAACAAGTTCTTCTAACATAATAGCACAATCAAGAGATTCTCTATGAGTTCTTTTATGTTGGCGTCCTTCATAAAGAAAAGGCATAATTACATTGACTCTATGTGCAGTAGAAGCAGCTATACCAATAATCCTTTTTAAGTCCTGATAGTGATTGTCAGGTGACATATGATTCATATGACCAAAAACCTTATATTGTAAGCTGTAATTAGTAACATCAACAATTACATATAAGTCACTTCCACGTATAGATTCAATAATATGTCCCTTACCCTCACCAGTACCAAAACGTGTACACTTACATTTAACTAAATAAGAATTATTATCATAACTTCGATATTGAATGTTATTAGATTGTTTAGATAATTGTTCTGCGTCGTTTTGCCTGAATTTTACTAAATGTTCATCTACTTTAGCAGCTAAATCAATACAGCCTTCAAGTGAAGCTATTTTAAGTGGTGCTATAGGAATATTATTTTCAAAAATATAATTTTTCTCATTACTCATTGTGTCCTCCAAATATTAAAATATCAATATAATTGAATCTATTATCAACAATAAGATTACATTATTTATAAGTTGAAAGTCAAGTTAAAATCAATAATTTTTACGGATATTTAAGATAAATACTAGAAATACATGTAGAAATATAGTAAACTGTTTTTAGACTTAGACACTATGAAGTGTTTTGCTTTATAGGCAGGACTTTCCTATAAAGTAAAATTAGAGTTAAAAGGATTGGAAAAGTTATGAAAAAAAATGGACATATTATAACTGAAATTAAAGAAAACTCTATAGCTTTAGAATTAGAACTTGAAATAGGAGACAGAGTTATATCTGTTAATAACTCTGATATAGAGGATGTATTTGATTATGAATATTTAGTGCAAGATGAATATGTTGAACTAACAGTTATAAAACAAAATGGTGAAGAATGGATTTTAGAAATAGATAAAGAATACAACGAAGACATAGGCATTGTATTCGAAAACGGACTTATGGATAATTATAAATCATGCAGAAATAAATGTATGTTTTGTTTTATAGACCAACTTCCAAAAGGTATGAGGGAAACTCTTTATTTTAAAGATGATGACTCAAGACTTTCATTTCTTCAAGGAAACTATGTTACTCTTACAAATATGAGCGAAAAAGATATAGAAAGAATAATTAAATATAAACTATCGCCCATAAATATTTCAGTACACACTACTAATCCATTACTTAGATGCAAAATGCTTAAAAACCGTTTTGCGGGAGAAGCACTTACAAAACTTGATAGACTTTATGAGGCAAAAACTCCCATGAATGGGCAGATAGTTTTATGTAAAGGTGTAAATGATTCAGAAGAATTGAAGCGCAGTTTAGAGGATTTAATGAAATATCAACCATATATGCAAAGTGTTTCAGTGGTTCCTGTAGGACTTTCTAAACATAGAGAGGGACTTTATCCGCTGGAACCGTTCACTAAAAAAGATGCTATTGACATTATTGAGATTATAGAAGATGTACAAAACAAAAGTATGGTTAAGTATGGAAATCATTTTATACATGCAAGTGATGAAATATATATATTAGCAGAAAAAGAACTTCCAAGTGAAGAAAATTATGATAATTATATACAGCTTGAAAACGGTGTAGGCATGATTACACTACTTAGAAATGAGGTTAAAGAAGTACTTTCTAAATTAAAAGGAGATAATAGAAAAATAAAGTCAAGCATTGCAACAGGAAAGTTAGCTTATCCATATATTTGTGAATTAATAGAGCTTATAAAAATTAAATTCCCAAATATTACTGTCAATGTGTACTCTATTGAAAATGATTTTTTTGGAGAACAAATAACAGTAACAGGATTGATAACAGGAACAGACCTTGTAAGTCAATTAAAAGATAAGGATTTGGGCGAATTTTTGAATCTTTCTATAAATATGTTTATGAGCGGAAAGGAAATTTTCTTAGATGATTTAACTAAATATGATGTACAAAATGCTTTACAAGTACATATTAATATTGTAAAATCAAGCGGATATGACTTTGTAAAAAGTATTATTGAAAGAAAAGAACAAGAAATTAATGAAGCAAAAGAAATAATGTATAAGGCATATGAACTGCCATTATTGAATAAAGTCTAACCAGTAAATATTAATGAATAATAGAAAATGAAATTATTTTAATTTAATCTTAAATCTATATAATATATGTGAAGATATTTGAGTATTTTATTAAATGGTTAGCACAAAGGAGAAGATAAAAATGAGTAAACCCATTGTTGCAATAGTAGGACGTCCCAATGTAGGAAAATCAACGTTATTTAATGTACTTGCAGGAGAACGTATTTCCATAGTTAAAGATACACCAGGAGTTACAAGAGATAGAATATATGCTGATTGTACATGGTTAAATATGAGCTTTACATTGATTGATACTGGCGGTATTGAACCTGACAGTAAAGATATTATATTATCTCAAATGAGGGAACAAGCAGAAGTAGCTATTCACACAGCAGATGTAATTGTATTTATAGTTGATGTTAGACAAGGTCTTATAGATTCAGATTCTAAGGTAGCAGATATGCTTAGAAAATCAGGTAAGCCTGTAGTTTTATGTGTAAATAAAGTAGATAGTTTTGAAAAATTTATGCCTGATGTATATGAATTTTATAATTTGGGAATAGGTGACCCTTTACCTGTATCAGCGGCTTCACTATTAGGAATAGGTGACTTATTAGATGAAGTTACTAAATATTTTAAAGATATTGTAGAAGAAGATGAAGATGATGACAGAGTGAGAGTAGCAATAGTCGGGAAACCTAATGTTGGAAAATCTTCTATAATTAATAAACTCTTAGGTGAAAACCGTGTTATTGTATCAAATATAGCAGGAACTACACGTGATGCGATTGATACTGAAATTGTAAGAAACGGAAAAGAATATATTTTTATTGATACAGCAGGACTTAGACGTAAAAGTAAAATTAAAGAAGAACTTGAACGTTTTAGCATAATAAGAACTGTAACAGCGGTAGATAGGTCAGATATTGTTATTATCGTAATTGATGCAACAGAGGGTGTTACAGAACAAGATGCAAAGATTGCGGGTATAGCACATGAAAGAGGTAAAGGTGTAATTGTAGCAGTTAATAAATGGGATGCTATTGAAAAAGATGATAAAACCATTTATGAGCATACAAAAAGAATTAAAGAAGTTCTTGCATATATGCCTTATGCAGAATATATTTTTATATCAGCAGTCACAGGTCAAAGACTTGAGAAAATGTTCGACTACATAGACACTATAGTAGAAAATCAAAATCTTAGAATTCAAACAGGTGTACTTAATGAAATTATAACTGAAGCTACAGCAATGAAACAGCCTCCATCAGATAAAGGCAAAAGGTTAAAAATTTACTATGTGACACAAGTATCAGTTAAACCGCCAACATTTGTTATGTTTGTAAATGATAAGGAACTAACGCATTTTTCATATACTCGTTACCTTGAAAATAAGATAAGAGAGGCATTTGGATTTAAAGGAACCTCTATCAAATTTATTACAAGAGAGCGAAAGGACAAATAAATTATGGAATCGATACTTTATTCTAGGATAATATGGATAATAATAGGTTATTGTTTTGGACTTTTTCAAACTGCATATATTTATGGGAGAATGAATAATATTGATATAAGAACACAAGGAAGCGGCAATGCCGGAACAACAAATGCACTTAGGGTACTTGGCAAAAAAGCAGGTATTATAGTATTCCTTGGTGATTTGGGGAAATCTGTAATTGCTGGTCTTTTGGCACATTTTGTATGTCGTCCGTTTTCTTCAAATTTTGGAATAATACTTGCATTATATGCTGGACTTGGTGTAGTACTTGGGCATAATTATCCATTTTATTTGAATTTTAAGGGCGGAAAAGGTATTGCAGTTATGGCAGGGATTTTACTTGTTTTTGACCTTAGAATTACAGCAATGTGTCTTGTTGCATTTGTATTATGTGTTGCAGTTACTAGATTTGTATCTTTAGGTTCTCTTATAGTTGTTACTATATTTTTTGTAGTTGGCGGAATATTTGCACATCTTGGGTTTTATGGACTTTCTAATAACAGTATATATGAGTTAAATGCAGTATCGGCAATGCTTACATTTATTGCATTTTATAAACATAAAGAAAATATTAAAAGGCTTATAAATGGAACTGAAAATAAAATAGGACAAAAGAAATAAGGAGTATTCATAATGGCAAATATAGGTGTTATAGGCAGTGGTACATGGGGAACAGCACTTGCAATTCTTCTTCATAATAATGGAAATAAAGTAACACTTTGGTCCGCAATTAGTGAAGAAGTAGAACTAATAAGCAAAACACGTACACATAAAAGTTTACCAGAAATTATTATTCCTGATGAGATGATTATAACAGGTGATTTAGAAGCAGCTATTAAAGACAAAGATGTTTTAGTACTTTCAGTGCCTTCAGTATTTGTACGTGAAACATCAAAAAATATGGCTCAGTATGTAACTAAAGGACAAAAAATTATAAATGTAGCAAAAGGAATAGAAGAAAATACTCTTATGACAATGTCTGATATCATAAAGGAAAATATACCCAGTGCAGATATAGCTGTATTATCAGGGCCAAGCCATGCAGAAGAAGTTAGCAGGTCACTTCCGACTACTTGTGTAGTAGGAGCTAATACTAAAGATGTGGCTGAATATCTCCAAGAAATATTTATGTCACCAGTATTTAGAGTATATACCAGCCCTGACATAATAGGAATTGAAGTAGGTGCAGCACTTAAAAATGTAATTGCACTTGCAGCAGGAGTTGCCGATGGTTTGGGCTTTGGAGATAATGTTAAGGCGGCACTTATTACCCGAGGAATTGCAGAAATTGCAAGACTTGGCATTGCAATGGGCGGAAATGCTTATACATTTGCAGGTCTTACAGGTATTGGTGATTTAATAGTTACTTGTGCAAGTAAACACAGCAGAAATTTAAGGGCTGGTTTTCTTATAGGGCAGGGAAGAACTCCTGATGAGGCTATGCAAGAGGTTAAAATGGTTGTTGAGGGTGTTTATTCAACTAAAGCGGCAGTGGCACTCGCTAAAAAATACAATATTGAGATGCCTATAATAGAGCAAGTAAATGCAGTTATTTTTGGAGGTAAAAATCCTCGCATAGCAGTAGGCGATTTAATGCTTAGAGATAAAACTATAGAAAATTCTGAATTACCGTGGGGATAGATGAAGATTTGTAAATATATAAATATTATGCTAATAAAAAATTAAAACAATGTATAAAAGTATTTAGAATATTTATATTTTATGGTTCTAAATATGCTTAAAAATTGATAAATATTATTAGTATCAGTCAATTTATATTGACATTTGAGTGAAAAATATTTATTATATTAACTACAGTTTTAAATAAATATTTTAAGAGGAGGAATTATTTATGAAAAAATTATTGTCATTAAGTATGGCGGCAATGCTCGCAGCAACTGCACTTACAGGTTGTTCTAACACAGCAGATAATACAAGTACAGGTGCGACTTCATCAGCAAACAGCGGTGGAAGTGCAGAAGTATCAGAGTCAGCCGAGAAGTTTATTATTGGCGGACTTGGACCAGTTACAGGCGGTGCAGCTTCTTATGGACTTTCAGTAAAGCAAGGTGCTGAAATAGCTATAAAAGAAATTAATGAAGCAGGCGGTGTTAAAATTGGTAATACAACATATGAATTTGTATTAGAGTTTGCAGATGATGAGGCAGACCCTGATAAAGCAATTCCAGCGTACAATTCACTTATGGATAAGGGTATTCATGTACTTATGGGAGCTGTTACATCAGATGCTAGTATAGCAATTTCTGATTTAACCAATGAAGACGGTATTTTACAGATTACACCTTCAGGTTCTGCTATAGATTGTATTAAATATTCTAATCAATTTCGTCTTTGTTTTACAGACCCGCTTCAAGGTGTAACATTGGCAGATTATATAGCAGATGAACTTAACCTTACTAAAGTTGCTGTTATTTATAATAATTCAAATGAATATAGTACTGGTGTTAAAGATGCATTCCTTAAACAAGCAGAAGTTAAAGGTCTTGAAATAGTTGCAGAAGAAGCATTTGTAAAAGGTGATATTGAGTATTCAACACAGCTTACTTCAATTAAATCTACAGAGGCAGAAGTTATTGTAGCACCTATTTATTATGAAGAAGCTTCATATATTTTACAGCAAGCATCAGATTTAGATATTACTATTCCATTTATTGGTTCAGACGGTTGGGATGGCATATTAAATCAGCTTACAGATGTATCTGACGCAGAAGGTGCTATTTTCCTTAGTCCTTTCCTTGCTTCTGACGAAAGTGCAAAAGATTTTGTAGCAGCTTATGAAGCAGCTTATGGCGTAACTCCTGATCAGTTTGCAGCAAATGGATATGATACTATTCATGTATTTAAGTTAGCAATGGAAGATGCAGGCAGTATAAATTCAGAAGCACTTATTGCTTCAATGACTAATGTTAAACTTCAAGGTTTAACTGGTGATATTACTTTTAATGAAAATGGTGAACCTAATAAAGGTGCTAAGTTTGTTTTAATTAGAGATGGTCAATATACTTCAGCTAATTAAGCATAAAGATTATGCATGAATGCATAATAGTATTTTATGTAATAAGGAAATTGCTTTCTATTACATAAAACACCTCTGGTGGAGCACACTGCGGCATACAATGTAGATGTCGCAAGTTGCGACCGCCGCAGGCGAGAGTTTCGCATGCGAAACTCTATTGTACAAACACTAATAAAATAAAGAAATGTGGATTAGAAAAGTATATAAGTCCACGTATATTTGATACAATATAATTATCAAATATACGTGGATTTTATTCCTTAATTAATATACTATATCTTAATTTGTTGTTTTTATTATAATTTACAGTAATGAATTTTTTATTTTTGCTATTATATTATTAATATTTGTTAAGTTATGATTTATAAAAATTAAAAATATGATTAAAACAGTTTTGACTTATGAGCGATTTTACGATATTATATATAAGGTGTGATTTTAATGTGAATTTTAAGAATAGGTCATTAAAAATATACTTTAGACAAAATATTAAATAGATTAAAAAGAGGTGGAGCAATATGATAGGAGTTTTAGAACAGCTTATTAACGGGCTAAGAACAGGCAGCATTTATGCACTCATTGCACTTGGATATACTATGGTTTATGGAATTGCCAAAATGATAAATTTTGCACATGGTGATATTATAATGGTTGGAGGATATGCACTGTATGTTGCTGTAGCTCTTTTTAATTTACCTATTCCATTGGCTGTTATATTTGCAATAGCAGTTTGTTCAGTATCAGGAATAATTATAGAAAAAATAGCATATAAGCCACTAAGAAAGGCACCGCCGCTGGCAGTACTTATAACCGCCATTGGTGTAAGTTATTTTCTTCAAAGTATTACACTGCTTATATTTAATGCAACACCTATACCAGTAGAATCTATAATTAATGTACCAGCGGTTAGGATTGGTTCATTATCTATTTCAGGTATAACAATTGTAACTCTTTCAGTAACTACAGTGGCTATGATTATTTTAACTCTCTTTATAAATAAAACGAAAATGGGAAGTGCAATGAAAGCTGTTTCAGAAGATAAAGGAGCGGCAGAACTTATGGGTATTAATGTTAATAAGACAATTTCATATACATTTGCTATTGGTTCGGCACTTGCTGCTGTAGCTGGTATATTGTATATTTGCCAATATAAAACTGTACAGCCAACACTTGGAGCTTTGCCAGGCATTAAAGCTTTTGTTGCAGCCGTTTTAGGCGGAATAGGAAGTATCCCTGGGGCTATGCTTGGCGGAATACTGCTTGGTATAATTGAAAGTATTACAAAAGGTTTTATTTCTACAGCATTATCAGATGCAATCGTTTTTGGTGTATTGGTGGTGGTACTTTTGGTTAAACCTTCAGGATTGCTTGGAAAACAAAAAATTGAGAAAGTGTAAGGTGAGTTAATGAGCGGCATTAATAAAATAGAATTTAATTCTAAAAAAAGTTTAATAAGTAATATAATTATTATAGTGCTAGGTTATGTAGCTTTAACTATACTGTTAAATGGTGGTTTTCTAAACCGTCAATATACTTCAATTATTATAACAATGTTTATAAATATAATACTGGCGGTTTCGCTAAACTTAATTACTGGATTTTTAGGAGAACTTACTTTAGGACATGCAGGATTTATGTCTATAGGTGCTTATACAGGAGCATTGATAACAATTAATTCTAATATGCCTCAGTTAATTGCGATAATTGTGGCAATAATATGCGGCGGACTTATGGCAGCACTCTTTGGAGTAATTATAGGTGTGCCAGTACTTAGATTTCGGGGAGATTACTTAGCGATAGTAACTTTGGCTTCAGGTGAAATTATTAAATCTATTATTAATGCACTTGGATTTACAAATGGTTCAATGGGAATTAGAGATATCCCTAAATATACCAATGTAAGAAATTATACATTAGTATATTTATTAATGATTATTTCAATTATCATAATTACTAATATAGTTAATTCAAGAGATGGGCGAGCAATAAAATCTATTCGTGATAATGATATTGCTGCTAAATCTATAGGGATAAAGATATCTAAATATAAAGTTCTTGCTTTTGCAATTTCTGCATTTTTTGCTGGAGTTTCTGGTGTTATATATGCACATAATGTTGGAATAATAAAGCCTACTAATTTTGATTACAATAAGTCTATTGAGATATTAGTTATAGTTGTTTTAGGAGGTATGGGAAGCATTAAAGGTTCTATAATTGCAGCTATTATACTAACTGTATTACCTGAAATGCTAAGAGGAGCTGATGAGTTTAGAATGCTTTTTTATGCTTTATCACTTATCATTATTATGATTGTAAATTCGTCAAATATTAAAGCTGGTTTGGCAAACAATAACTTAACCGCAAAATTTTTTGTCAGAAAAGGTAGGTAAGCAATATGGCATTATTAAAAGTAGAAAATCTTACGATAACATTTGGCGGACTTACAGCCGTTGATAATTTTAGTATGCAGATAGAAAAAGGTATGTTATATGGTCTTATAGGTCCTAATGGGGCAGGCAAAACTACTTTATTTAACCTGCTGACTGGTGTGTATAAGCCCAATTCTGGGAGTATTAAACTAGATGAAGTATCATTAATTGGAAAAACTTCAGAGGAAATATCTCAATCTGGAGTTGCTAGAACCTTTCAAAATATTAGATTATTTAATAAAATGACTGTAATTGACAATGTTAAAACAGCACTTCATAACAGTATGAAATATTCATTATTGGAGGGGGTATTTAGACTTCCTCGTTATCATTTAGTTGAAAAACAAATGGATGAAAAGGCAATGGAGATACTTAAGGTGTTTGATTTAGATGTTGAAGCTAAACAGTTATCAAGCAATCTTCCATATGGAAAGCAGCGCAAATTGGAAATTGCCAGAGCATTAGCCACTAACCCTAAGCTATTGCTGTTAGATGAACCGGCGGCAGGAATGAATCCAAATGAAACTGCTGAACTTATGGAAAATATTAAGTTTATACGAGATAATTTTGATATGACTATACTTTTAATAGAACATGATATGAAATTAGTTTCGGGTATATGTGAATATTTAACCGTATTAAACTTTGGTACAGAACTTATATCAGGAACTCCAGATGTAGTTCTTAATGACCCTAAGGTTATTACTGCATATTTGGGAGAATAGGAGATTTTTCATATGGCAATGTTAGAAGTATCTAATTTAGAAGTGTATTATGGAGTTATTAAAGCATTAAAAAATATATCCTTTAAAGTAGAACAGGGTGAAATTGTAGCTCTTATAGGTGCAAATGGTGCTGGAAAGACTACTACATTACATACAGTAACTGGTCTTATTCAAGCTAAAGCAGGAAGTATTATTTTTGAAGATAGGGACATTACTAAAGTTCCTGCACATAAAATTGTAAGCCTTGGTATGGCTCATGTACCTGAGGGCAGACGTGTTTTTGCAAATTTATCTGTATATGAAAATCTTAAGTTGGGTGCATATACTAGAACTGATAAAAATGAAATAGAAGCAAATTTGCAAATGGTATATACACGCTTTCCTAGATTATCTGAACGAAAAGCACAGTTAGCAGGTACACTTAGCGGCGGAGAACAACAGATGTTAGCTATGGGGCGTGCAATTATGTCACAGCCTAAAATTATACTTATGGATGAACCATCAATGGGACTTTCGCCTTTGTATGTTAGTGAAATATTCGATATTATTAGGGAAATTAGTAAGTCAGGAACTACTGTATTATTGGTGGAACAAAATGCAAAAAAAGCATTATCTATAGCTGATAAAGCATATGTACTTGAAACAGGTAATGTAGTATTATCTGGTGAGGCATCTAAACTTATGAATGATGAGTCTGTTAAGAAAGCATATCTTGGAGAATAAAGTTTAGATTAGATTGTAAGATTGTGTGAATGAAGTTTAGAAATTAAGGAGTATAATTACTTTATTCCAAAAAGTATGGAAACGGACCTTCTAATGCTAAATCTATTAAATTTATTCATTTTGGAGGACAATCAGGTCCAATTATGCTTGACAATAAAATTAAAATAATATAAGATAACATTTACATGGGAATGAGGTTCTCCCTTGGTGAAAACCAAAACTGCTTATATTAAGCTGATGACTTCTATTTTTGTTAATAATGTGTTTATTGTTTAAAATTGCAATTACACGTTATTATTAAAAATGGGTGCATCAGCTTTTTTGCTTTATATAAAATTTTTTATAAATCAAAAATCCTCTGTGAGATTGTACTGTATTATACAATAAAAATTTGGTTATGAATATATTGCCTTAGATAAGTGTTTTTATTTGATAGGAAAATGCTCCTATAAAACAAAAATCCTCTGGGGAATTTATTGCTAAGTACAGATGTACAAAGTAGATTGGCTAGAACACTTTTAAAAGATGTATTTAATTAAGTACAGATGTACAATATAGATATCATAAATTGTGGATTTTATTGTATCAGGAAAATTCTTCAGATAAATTTGATATATGAGCAGTTTATTATTTCAAATTATATTTTTTAACATTTACTTTAGGAGGTAAAATTATGTTTTTGAGTTTAGGTTTAATATTTTTAGGTGGTTTATTTATGGGAGTTATTTTTAATAAATTAAAATTACCTAGCCTTATAGGCATGTTAATTGCTGGTATTATTTTAGGTCCATATGTTCTTAATGTGCTTGACAATTCACTGCTTATGATTTCAGCAAATTTACGTGAATTTGCACTTATTATAATACTCACAAGGGCTGGACTTTCCTTAGATTTTGATGATTTAAAAAAGATTGGCCGCCCAGCAATTATGATGAGTTTTATACCAGCATGTTTTGAAATGGCGGCAACAATTTACTTAGCACCAAAATTGTTTGGACTGTCATTGTTAGATTCGGCAATTTTAGCTTCTATAATAGCTTCTGCTTCACCAGCAGTAATTGTACCAAGAATGTTAAAGTTAATGGAAGAGGGGTATGGAATTGATAAAAATATTCCACAGCTTATTTTAACAGGTGATACTGTAGATGATGTGTTTAATATTGTTGTATTTACTTCACTTCTTAGTCTTTCAGTAGGGGGAAATGTATCAATAATAAAATTTGCAGAAATTCCAGTAGCTATATTGATTGGTATAGCTGTGGGAGTATTAATAGGTTTAATATTGAGTGAATTATTTAAGAAAATACATATGCGTGATTCTGTCAAAGTAGTAATGCTGCTTAGTATTGCATTTTTATTATCAGCACTAGAAGATATAAATATAGGAATACCTTTTTCAGGATTAGTTGCAGTTATGGCATCTGGCGTTACTATGTTTAGAAAAATTCCAGAAAAAGCAAAACGATTATCAGTTAAATTTTCACAGTTATGGGTGGGGGCGGAAATACTTTTATTTGTACTTGTTGGAGCTAGTATGAATATAGAACATGCATCATCTGTTGGATTTAAAACAATATTATTATTAGCGGCAATATTATGTATAAGAGCATTGGGAATTTTAGTTTGCTTAATAAAAACAAATCTTAATTGGAAAGAAAGACTATTTTGTACATTTACTGGTATTCCTAAAGCTACAGTTCAAGCAGCAATAGGTGCTATTCCATTCACAATGGGATTACCAAATGGTGAATTTATCTTAGCAGCCGCAGTAATCACTATACTATTTACAGCACCGCTTGGAGCATTTATTATTGATAATACTTATAAAAAATTATTAGCAAAATGAAAAAGTAGTAAACAATATAAAGAATTAATGTTATAATATTTATTAATATCAAGTTGTATAATAATATAGTTCTTAATAAGTTAAGATTAGACTTTATTAAATGAAAATAATTAATAATATGGAGGTAAATATGAAATACAATAACATTCCAAAAACAAGCGTAAAAGTATCAGCTATTAGTTTAGGTACGATGATGTTTAGCAACAAAACAGATGAAGCTGAAAGTTTAAGAATATTAGACTTTGCATATGAAAATGGTATTAATTTCTGGGATACTGCTAATACCTATAATAATGGCGGCTCAGAAAAAATTGTAGGAAAGGCTTTAAAAGGGCGTCGTGAAGATATTGTACTTGCAACTAAAGTATTTGGTGACATGGGTGGTATGAATAATAAGGGGCTTAGCCGCAGAAATATAATGTCAGCAGTGGATAAAAGTCTTATGAGATTAGATACTGATTATATAGATATATATTATATGCATGCTCCTGATTATGAAACAGATATTGAGGAAAGTCTGGACGCTATGAATCAGCTTGTAAGAAATGGGAAGATTAGATATGTAGCAGTTAGTAACTTTGCTTCATGGCAGGTTGCTGAAATTATGGGAATTTGTGAAAAGAGAGGATATGCAAAGCCTGTTATTACTCAAAATGTACATAATTTATTGGCTCGCAGTATAGAACCTGAACTTGTTCCTTGTATAAAACATTATAATATAGGACTCGCAATATACAATCCAGTTGCCGCAGGGATTCTTGCTGGAAAGTATACAGGCAGGGAAGTTATTAGTGGAAGCAGATTTGATAATAATAAAATGTATCAAGATAGATATTGGAACGAAATTAATTTTAATGCAGTTGATAGCCTTATAAAAATGGCTGATGATTATGGCATGTCGCTTATGGAACTTGCTATGCGTTGGGTATTTAGCAATGACTATGTTACTTCAGTAATTAGCGGAGTAAGCAGATTAGAACAACTTGAAGAAAATATTAAATATGTTGATTTAGAACCACTTTCAGCAGACTTATTAGCAAAATGTGATGAACTATGGGAAGAAATTTCAGGAAATAGGCATAAATATAACAGATAATTATCTATAAAGTTTTTTAAGTGCATTTAAAGTGTTGGACTAACATTTTAGATGTACTTTTATTTTTTGATTTATATCCATATAAATAAAGGTGTTGCAATTTGTATTTTATAAGATGTATAATTAAAGGACATAGATATGAATTTATATTGAATTATTTTTACAGTTAAATGATTTTATGTATTAAGTATTTTATTGCACAGATAACTTTTAAGTATAAAACTTGAAAAATGAGGAGTTACATGGTATTTAAGGATTACATAATTATATTGCTGCTAATATTAATAATTTGATAGCATAATTTTTTATTTATTGCCAAAAGTGACAAAGAAAAAGGATATTATGAGAAAAACTATTGCTATGTTGGTTATATAGGTATATAAAAAATTGAGCCGTATACATGTGTAGCAAAACATATTTTGCGAAATGTAGGTTTTAGAAAAATGCAGAAAAGAAAAAAGATAACACTGAAAGAATTATAAGAAGTGAGTAAGAATTATAAATATATATAGTGTTAATAATTTAAAATAGCGCAGACTAAAGAAGAGTGACTTGATTGAGAACATGTTACTCTTTTTCATTTTATAAACAAATGTTTTGTAAGACAAAAGATGTCCACAACTATAATGGAATTAAATAACAAAATTAATATATTTTTTATTAGATTTGACGAAATATATCAATAGTCATAATAGAATTTAACTGAGAAAGGAGTTAGAATTAGAATGAGATTGAAAAAAATAATATCTTATTGTTTGAGGCATCAATTATACATATTAATGCTATCTTTTTTATTTTTAGGAATTTCTATCCTTGTTATTACACAAGGATATTTAAAGAATGAATATGTTGATTATTTAAAAGAAGAAACATACAATACAGAAAAATCAATTCTTTCAGCAGTAAATGTAAATATAGGAGTTTTATTAAAGGATTTTATTAATATTGGATGTGAAATTGCAATTAATGATACATTATACCAAAGGGTACAAAATTATGTAGAAGAAGAGGCTAATGTAGAAATTAATAAGAATATATTGTCTAATATATTAGTAGATTATGTTCATTTTTCACAGTGGATTGTGGCAATTGCTGTAGTAGGGTCAGACGGTATTGTTCATCAATATGATAGACAAAATGCATTTGGCAATAACTTATGGAATGAACAAAATGAAATATTTGCATTGGAACTTTATGATGAAATTGTAAATCAGATAGAAGAAGGAAAAATGCCGCAATACAAAAGTATCAGCAATCCAATAGCCCGTGAGGATATGAAAACTTTAGAACCTGTGTATATTGGTTTTCCGCTAAAAGGTTCATCAGCACTTAATTCAGTTAATCATATTGTGATTTTAACATTAAATACTGATTTTCTAAAGCAATCTTTATCTTCCGTATATCAAAGTAAAGACGGAATAGCAAAAGGATATATTACTGATGAAAATGGCATAATTGTATTTCATGAAAATCAAGAGTACATTGGAATACAGCAGAAAGAATATTTATCAGAGCAAAAGTTAAGCAATATTAGTGAACAAGTAGGCAAAATGGACTGGGTGATTAATGTTGCAATTGATGAAACAATGCTGTTGACTAATGTGAATGAAATTTATTATAAAGGGCTGAGTAATTACATAGCGGCATTATTTTTAATTGCAGTATTATTTGCTTGTTTTGTAAGAATAATAATTCAGCCTGTGAAAAAAATTATCAGTGCTATGGAACAGGCGAAAAGAGGAAATTTAGAAAATACTATTCCAATTAAAGGACAAAATGAAATTTGGCAGATTGCAGAAGAATATAATACGATGATAAATTCCATTAGTAAGATGAATAAGCAAATCAGCAAACAGCATAATGAAAAATTATTAGCATTGAAAAAACAGCAAAATGCGGAGTATGAGGCTTTGGAATCGCAGATAAATGCACATTTTATATGTAATACATTAGGTGCTATTAACTATGAAGCAATAGAGGCTGGCAATCACATTGTTTCAAAGCAAATAAAGAAGTTGTCAAATATCTTAAGATATACATTTGACCAACAACATCAAAATGTGTATTTATATCAAGAAATAATGTGGCTTGAACAATATTTATATCTGCAAAAGTTAAGATATGGTGATATGTTTGAGTACACAATTAAATGTCCTGTTGAACTAGGCGGATGGGCTTGCCGAAAATTAATGTTTCAGCCATTTGTTGAAAATTCAATTATACATGGATTTAAAGGAATAGAAATAGGAGGGCTGATAGATATTACAGTGGATAAAGAAGATGAGTATTTAAAGATTCAAATATCAGATAATGGTCTTGGAATGGATGAGTTTATTTTAAATAAAATTCAAAAAAGTATAAAAGATACATTAAAAAGCGGTGTGACAGATAAGCAAAGCATTGGTATTTCAAATGTAGTAGCGAGAATGAACCTTTATTATGGTGCTGATTTTAAAATATATGTGACAGCTAAAGCAGGAGAAGGAACAATATTTACATTTTATCTGCCAGAGTTAAAGAAAAACTAAGGGAGGGTGAAAGTTAAAATGAGAATTTTAATTGTAGAAGATGAACAAAGGGCACGTCAAGGGCTGCGTAAATTGATAAGTTCTATAAGTGAAGAATATGATATTGTGGCAGAAGCTGCGGACGGAAAACGTGCATTAGAATTAATTCAGGCAGTTAGTCCAGAAGTGATTTTTACAGATATAAAAATGCCATATATGGATGGTATTGCCCTTATTAAGGCGGCTGTCAGTATGGGAGGTAATACTGCTAAATTTGTGATTACGAGTGCTCATGAAGAATTTGAATTAGCTAGACAAGCTATATCACTTGGAGTAACAGAGTATTTAGTTAAACCAATTATTTACGATGAAGTAGAGGCAGTTATGAAACGATTGGAAAGTTTATTAAAAAATGAAAAATGGATACCAGATATTGATATCGTAAAAAATTATCCTAATGCTCATCCTTTGGTATTAAAGGTATTAAAAATTATTAGGAATAGTTATTCAACTAAGCTTAATCAGGAACAACTTGCAAAAAGTCTAATGGTAACACCTGAATATTTAAGTTATATATTTCATAAAGATGTTGGCAAGCGATTTTCTGAATTTTTAAGAGCATATAGAATTGATGTTGCTAAAACCCTGTTATTGCAAGAGGGCATGGTGAAAGATGATATACCTTATGCCGTAGGATTTTCGGACTCAAAGTATTTTAATAAGGTTTTTCGTGATGTATCTGGAGAAACAGTAGCCGAATTTCTAAAAAATATGAAAAAATATTAATTATTCTTAAAATATTTTCTTTTCTTAAAATATTACTCTAAGTTATTCTCCTTATTATTAAGATGTTATGTTGTTTAAGGCGTAGTAAATAGATATAATTTTAGTATCAATTATAGAAAGCAAGGAGGAATTTTTTATGAAAAGAAGGTTATTAACAATTATGATGACAGTTGTATTAGCCACAATGTCTTTAGCAGGTTGTGGGAATAATACAACAAATTCTCAAACAGGAGCCACTGATCAAGAAAAATCAACAGAACAAGTTTCAGGTGACACAGGTGAAAAAGTTACTTTAGAACTTTGGAATTATTTATCATCTGCCTCTTTACCTGAATTTGAAAAAGTAGTAGAAGAGTTTAATGCATCTCAAGATAGAATTGAAGTAATTTCTACCTTTGTTGCAAGAGCAGATTTAATGAATCAATATACTATGGGCGCTATTTCTGGAGAATTGCCAGATATAGGTATGGTAGATGGTCCAGATATGGCATCTTATATTGAAATGGGAGTATTTGAAGATATCACTGATTTAATAAACTCATGGGGACAAATTGAGAATTTTATATCAGGACCTTTGGAAAGTTGCAGAGGTGAAGATGGTCAATTATATGGTCTGCCTCATGTAACAAACTGTCTTGGATTGTTTTATAACAAAGATTTGCTGTCAGCAGCAGGTTATGAAAATCCTCCTGCTACTTGGGAAGAATTAAAGGAAATTGCGGCGGCAGTTACTAATGAGGATACTTACGGAATGGCTATTTGTGCCAGAGGTGATGAAGAAGGTATGTTTAACTATATTCCTTGGCTTTATTCAACAGGGCAGGATATACGGTCACTTGATACACCTGAAGCGGCTAAGTCATTGGAATTTTTATCAGGTCTAATTGAAGATGGTGTAATGAGTAAGGAAATTATAAATTGGAATCAAAGTGATGTAAAAGAAGCATTTGCTTCACAAAAAACAGCAATGATGGTTAATGGCCCATGGCAGGTTCCATCTCTTTTAGAAGCTGACTTTGAATGGGGTGTTGCATTAATACCAAGAGATGAAATAAATGCTTCTGTACTTGGCGGTGAAAATTTTGGTATTTGTGCAGGAACAAAATATAAAGAAGAAGCATTTGAGTTCCTTACATATATGATGGATGCGCAAAAGAGTGCTGATTTTTGTGAAAAAACTGGAAAATTCCCACCACGAACAGATGCGCTTAAAATGAAACAAATATGGACAGAAGACCCTATATATAGCGTTTTTGCAGAAAACTTAGAATATGCAGTACCTCGTGGACCTCATGCTGAATGGCCAAAAATTTCAGAAGCAGTATATACTGCATTTCAGGCAGTTTACATAGGTGAGAAAACACCAGAAGAGGCACTTTCACATGCTGCGAACACAATAGCAGAAATTTATAATAAATAATGAGTAGATTAGGACAAATAGGGCGTTTTTTATAAGCACCCTTTTTGTTTGGAAAGGAGTCTATTATTTATGAAGCCTAAGAAAAAATTTATAAAGAGAAGCACAATAGAAGGATATTGTTTTGTGTTACCAGCTCTAATCTTTATGATAGCTTTAATTGCATATCCTTTGGCATATAATATTATTTTAAGTTTCAAAAATTTAGATGTAAAAACATTTAAGGGAGATACATCTGTATTTATTGGCTTACAAAATTATAAGGATTTATTTGCAGATAAAACTTTTTTATTAGTTTTAAAGAATACATTTACTTTTACAATTTCTAGTCTTGTTTTCCAATTTACTATAGGATTTATGGCTGCAATATTTTTTTATAAAAAGTTCACTCTTGCTGCCCCTATTCGTGGACTACTTTTGATTAGTTATATGATGCCAATGTCAGTTACAGCTTTGCTTTTTAGAAATATGTTTATGGTAAATGGTGGTGTCATTAATGATATTTTAATGAAATTGTCCCTTATTTCTGAGCCTATAGAGTGGCTGATTAGCACAAAAACGTCGTTGATAACTTTGATTATGGTTAATTGTTGGGTAGGGATTCCTTTTAATATGTTATTGCTTACAACAGGTCTTTCAAGTATTTCAGAAGAAATTTATGAGAGTGCAAAAGTAGATGGAGCAAATAGTTTTCAAAGGTTTTTCTATATGACATTACCATTGCTTAAATCATCTATATTATCGGTGTTAATGCTTGGTTTTATATACACATTTAAAGCATTTGACTTAATTTATATTATGACTGGAGGCGGGCCGCTTAATTCAACTGATGTTCTTGGAACTTATGCCTATAGCTTATCATTTGGAAAATATCAGTTTTCAGTAGGAGCGGCAGCGGCAGTAATATTGTTTATTTGTCTATTTACCATTGGACTGTTTTATTTGAAATTAACCATGTCAGAGGAGGTAGATTAGATGAAAAAGTTAAGTTTTTTTACAGGAACACCAAAGGAAAACCGCATAAATGTTATTTTTAGTTTAATTTCAGTTATCGTTGCAGTTGTTTTTCTATTTCCAATCTACTGGCTGGCGATTACATCGTTAAAATCAGATACAGAAATTTTTGCAAAAGCATTAACATATTTTCCTTCTAATATAACATTTGAACCATGGATTGAGCAGTTTAGAGATCAAGCATTTTTAAGTTCCTTGCGTAATAGTTTAGTAATTGCATTATTGGCAATGACAATTTCATTAACTTTGGGAATACCAGCAGCCTATGCAATGGGAAAATATAAATTACCTGGTACTAATGTAATTTTACTTGTATTTTTAGTTACTCAAATGATGCCAGCGTCATTATTATTAACACCATTATATTTGAATTTTAGCAGATTATCATTGCTTAATACGTATTTCGCACCAGCAATGGCAGTTGCCTCTGGTTCTATTCCTTTTATTGTGGTGACATTGCGCCCATACTTTAAATCAATACCAAAGGCATTAGATGATGCGGCACGAATTGACGGCTGCAATGCATTCACTTCATTTTTAATAATTATGATACCAACTATAAAAACAGGTATTATTACAACATTGGCAATTTCATTTTTACATGGCTGGAATGACCTAATTTATTCAATGACATTTAACGTTAAAACAGATATGCGTCCGCTTACAGCGAATATTTATAAATTTATGGATATGTATGGAACGAAATGGAATTATATTATGGCATATGGAATGATATTAGTGACACCAGTTATATTAGCCTTTGTTTTTCTTCAGAGATATATTGTAGGTGGATTGACTGCTGGTGCAGTTAAAGAATAATAGTTAAATAGTGAAATTGTAAAGGAGAAAATAAAATGGCGATTTTTACAGAAGAAGAAAATAAATTTATATATCACTATGATGATGAAAAAGTATATATTGAGCCTTGGGGCGAAAATAGTCTTAGGGTAAGAGCATTTAAAACAGCAGAGATATGTCAGCATGATTTTGCATTGGAAGAAAGACCTGATAGCAGTATTAGTGTGACATTAAATGAAGATATTGCTGAAATTAGAAATGGTAAAATATTAGCTAAAATTACCAAAACAGGGAAGTTGACATTCTATAATCAAAAAGGTGAAGTATTACTGGAAGAGTATGTACGTAACCGAAAAGATATGAGATCGGCTGATTGCAGTGCCTTAGAAATTGAAGCACGTGAATTTAAAGGAATTTTGGGCGGCGATTATAAATTAACTATGAGATTTGTATCAAATCCAAATGAAAAGATATATGGAATGGGTCAATATCAGCATGCATATTTAGATTTAAAGGGAACAGACTTAGAATTGGCTCAAAGAAATTCTCAGGCAAGCGTTCCATTTGCTTTATCTTCTTTAGGATATGGGTTTTTATGGAACAATCCGGCAATAGGCAGAGTTTCCTTTGGAAAAAATATTACTACTTGGGAAGCCTATTCTACAAATATTTTAGATTATTTAATAATTGCTGGGGATACACCAAAAGAAATTGAAGAAACTTATGCCAATGCAACTGGAAAAGTTCCGATGATGCCAGAATATGCAATGGGATTTTGGCAGTCTAAACTTAGATATCAGACACAAGAAGAACTGTTAGAAGTTGCAAGAGAATATAAAAGAAGAAAACTGCCTATTTCTGTAATTGTAGTAGATTATTTTCACTGGTTCCGTCAAGGAGAATGGAAGTTTGATGAAACCTATTGGCCTGACCCAGATGCGATGATAAAAGAATTAAAAGAAATGGGCATAGAGCTTATGGTTTCTATTTGGCCTACAGTAGATTACACCAGTGAGAATTTTAAAGAAATGAAAGAAAAAGGACTGCTGATTAGAACAGATAGAGGTGTTCGTATCGCAATGAATTTTCATGGGAATACACTGCATTATGATGCAACGAATCCAGAAGCACAGCAGTATGTATGGGATAAGGCAAAAGAAAATTATTATGATAAAGGCATAAAGCTATTTTGGCTAGATGCGGCGGAGCCAGCTTATACAGTTTATGATTTTGATAACTATAGATATCATATGGGAACAAATGCTCAAATTGGAAATATGTATCCGCTGATGTATGCAAAAACTTTTTATGATGGAATGCAAAAAGCAGGAGAAGATAATATTGTCAGCTTAATTCGCTGTGCTTGGGCAGGTTCACAAAAATATGGTGCTCTTGTATGGTCTGGCGATATACACTCTAGTTTTAGCAGTTTAAGAGATCAGGTAGCGGCAGGACTTAATATGGGAATTGCAGGTATACCATGGTGGACAACTGATATTGGAGGATTTCACGGCGGGTATTCTGAAGAAGAAGAATTTCATGAGGTATTAATTCGTTGGTTTGAATATGGTACTTTTTGTCCTGTAATGCGTCTGCATGGAGATAGAGAACCAAAGAAAGCACAATACGGAACAACAGGCGGAGCAGATTGTGTTACTGGAGCAGATAATGAGGTTTGGTCATATGGAAGTAAAGTATATGATATTTGTAAGAAATATTTAGATATTAGAGAACATATGCTGCCTTATATTAAGACATTAATGGAAGAAGCTCATAAAAAGGGAACTCCAGTAATACGTACATTATTTTATGAGTATCCGGAAGATAACAGATGTTGGGAAATAGAAGATGAGTACTTATTTGGGTCAGATATCTTGGTTGCTCCAGTTTTATATGCAGGTGTAAATGAACGATTTGTGTATTTACCAAAAGGTGAAAAATGGCAAAATGCATGGACTGGTGAAATTTATGTTGGCGGTGATATAGTTTTAGTGAATGCTCCAATTGATGAAATTCCTTTATTTATTAGATGTGGCGGTGATGAGAGTTTGAAAGGGCTTTGTTTAGATGTGACTAAATAAGCTATAATTAAAATTATATATAATTTTGAATATAAGTAAAATAAGAAAGCACTATCATTATGATATGATTAGTTTTAATAAACTAAAATTATCAAAAGACGGTGCTTTCTTCATAATTTATTTTGGCAGTATCTAAACAGTGCTAAACCTTGCTTTCTAAGCACCATAATAGTATAATTAAGTTTTAGAGAATTCTAAGAGCTTTTAGGAGGCAAACAATGAAAAAAATATCAGAAATAATTAAAGAACAATTAGAAGAAAGTTTTGAAATGTGCGGTTATGAAGCAGTATATGCAAAGGTTAGTTTATCTAATAGACCTGATTTATGTGAATATCAGTGTAATGGTGCAATGGCAGCAGCTAAATTTTATAAAAAAGCACCTATAGTTATAGCAAATGAAATTATAGAAAAGTTAAAAAATTGTGAATTGTTTGAAGATATTCAAGCAGTTATGCCGGGTTTTATAAATATTAAATTAAATATAAATTTTATATCAGATTATTTATTAAATATGGCAAATGATGAAAATTTAGGTTTTGAAAAGACTGCAAATAAAGAAACTATAATTATAGATTATGGCGGTCCTAATGTTGCAAAACCTCTGCATGTAGGACATCTGCGTTCTGCTGTTATTGGCGAGAGTATTAAACGTATAGGCAGGTTTGTAGGTCATGAAGTAATAGGTGATATTCATTTAGGTGACTGGGGACTGCAAATGGGACTTATTATAATAGAACTTAAAGAAAGACAGCCTGATTTGGTATATTTTGATGATATGTATGAAGGTGCATATCCAAGTG
>JGI994J12354_10000315_pt1 | contig 47608 bp, 55 predicted proteins | sample IntmicLarv3ML3BL_FD_12354 | JGI IMG/M metagenome (IMG submission 12354) | reverse complement strand
CACCTCCTTAATATTAACGTTTTGTTCCTAAAAACATAATATCAATTTGGTGTCTCTTTTGTCTATTTTCTTTTCTCTTTTTCCCCGTAAATTATTTACGCTAAGAACTTTGTATATGAAAACAGAATGTTAAAATTTAAATTTAACATTCTGTTTTTATAATAATTTTAATTATTTAATATTATTATAGAATTATTTTTGTACAGATAGTCTTGAATCCTGCATTGACAATAATGAATTTTTAATTTTTTCATATTGGTCTTCAATTCCTATTGAACGTAGAACAGCTCTATCAAACATTTCGCGATCATATGAATTTAATTCTTCTTTTGTACTCATAACTCCTCTTTTTTCTACTGTTTCAAACAGTTGAATAATTTGAGTAGCATCATTGTCATTAATTAAATTAGGATTAATCATATATGTAGAATTAAAATTTTCACTTGTTACATCTAGAACTCCAAGTCCACGGCCAAATCCTGTTCCTTCAATTACAAACATTTCAAAAATAGAGTTTAATAAAGCATGCAATAATTTTTTGTTAAATCTATAATCCAAAATATTCAATTTTATAAATCTTTGGTCAACAAAAGTTGGCTCATCAAACATTGCAACAAATAATCTTTCACTTGGGTTTAGTATAGCAACAAAATCAGTTTTAGAAGCATCATCCATTTCATACCAATTTCTATCTCTTTGCCTTAATACTAATGGCAATGGTTCTCCTTTTCCGTTTTTTAAGCCTTCAAATCTTTTAATCCAGTTTAATGCACCTATATGGTCTTTAGCTTTTAAAGTTTGTTCTGATTCATGGCAACAAAAAGCATCTATATCTGTTTCTGCTCTATAATTAGTTAAATGTTCTGGATTTTTTAAAACTCGTTTAATATACTCTCTTTCTATACTATGATTATTAGAAGGATAAAACAAATCATTCCAACCTCTTCTTTCTCCTCTTCCAACTTTAAAAATTTCGTTAATAGGTATTAATTTATCATTAAATTTATCGAGCCATTCAATGTTGTGAAAAAGAGAATTTAAGCATAATCCTTTGTTTTGAATATTATTGATCTCTTCTAGAGACCAATTGCTCAAATGTATTGGAGCATCTATGGTATTTTCTTTTAATACTATACTATTTATTATTGAATGATATGCATCCTTATCTATCAATTTCATATCTTTATTTATTAAACAAAACTGAATCTTATCATTAGGTGATGGCTTTGAAATTGTTTTTTTGCTTAAAACAATTATTGTAACAACTACCTTAGCATTTTCAAACCATCTACCTTCACCACTTATTATTACATTTTCAATATTATAGTAATAAGTAAGAGCATTATAAAAATTCTTACCAGCTTTTGAGCCTAACCATGAATTGGATACAATAATGCCTAACTTACCATTTTCACTTAGCAATTCATAAATTTTAAATGGAATTGCCATATACAAATCCATTCTACCAGCTTGAATATTTAGATTTGTAGCCATATTTACTTTTGCAAATATCTCATTCATATTCTCTACATCATCTTTTGCTATTTCTTGTCCTGCAACAAATGGTAAGTTCGAAACAATTGCATCTAATTCAGGAAGTTCTTTTTTTATATCCGTCCCATCAATTGGGCTTTTTATAATAATTTCATCTTTATTTCTAAGTTCAAACACATTTTTTTTGAAAAGATTTATAGGAATATTGATAGCCTCTATACTTGTTAGTGAAATATTAGATATTTGTAAAGGATATGCATATTTATCTGATATCCATGTTGTTTTTAATCTATCATTAATATTGCAATTCATCAATTTTTTGTTGTCTAAAATAGCTTTTGCAATAGTACCTGTACCAGAACAAAAATCAGCACAATGTCCTGTCCAATCATTTATAGTCAACTGACACAAAAAGTCAGCTAACCATTTTGGAGTCGTAAATTGCCCTCTAACTTCTCTCTTTGATATATTAACAGTTTTTTCCAAAATATCCTGATATACTGAATGATCAATTACATTTATATTATTATCCATTAAAAACATATTAAAATCTATTATATTCAGCCATGTTTCAAGTGGTAATAATTCACTAAATTTTTCTCCATGAAAAACATTATAAAAATTTCCTTGTTCTATGATACTCTCCATGATAATGTTCCCTTCTATGGGAGTTTTAGAGCAAGTAATTGTTTCAACTAATCTGGCACTAGAATGATACATCTTTATTATATTTGCAAACATTATTCTATTAATCCAATTTAATAATACATTCTTTGAATATGAAGTAAATTTATCTAATTCATCACTAACATATTCTTCTTTATATTTAAGCCACCAATTATCTATATATTTGTTAACAAGCATATTTTTAGATGACTCTTCTTGATAATTTCTAGCTAAAATAACTTTATTTTTCTCTATTATGGTAGACATGATATTTTCAGTTAGTACATCAGACAGGGCAGCTGTTAGAATATCTCCATTTATAAAATAGTTATTTATTAATACAATTATCTCTTTTATAACTTTTGTCCACTCAGGTTTATAACGTTCAACTTCTTCTCTTGTTTTAATATAACTAGTTTCATTCCATACTTTCGCTTCATAAAACTCACCCAGACTATCTTTTAAATAGAGCTTACCATAACTAAAATTCCAAGCTATAAAACTATTTAATGACAATAGTCTTGCTTTTGTTTTTGCATTTTCAATAAACTCAATATCAGTAATTTGAACATCTGGCATTTTTAATTCCCAACCTTGGAGTATTGATGTTCTGTTTTCATCAGCATATAGTAAAACATCAGGGAACATACTTTTCTTGTTATTTGAAATTGTGTTTTCTCCGCCAGCTCGCTTTATTTTTAAATTCATAGTAGCAAGCAATATATTAATATCAGATATCATTTCTATTGCCCAGCTTCTCTCATTATCTCTTATATTTGTATCCATAAATTATACCTTCTTTTTAAATTCTTCAATTAAATTTTTCTGAATAATATAACCTTTGTTGGTTTTATCTAGTTTATCCCAACTAAGAAACAATCTTCTTTTTGCTACATCTATATAATCAATTTTTTCTTTTTTAAATAATGCAACATCCTCATTTTTTTCTATTCCGATAAAATTTCTCCCTTCAAGTAATGCTGACACAAGAAAAGAACCACTTCCAAAAGTATTATCTAAAACAATATCACCTTTATTTGTATAAGTTCTAATTAAATATCTGCCCAATTCTACTGGTTTTTGTGTCGGATGAATAACTTCTCCCTCGCTTTCAGCAGTTTTAACATAAATGATATCTGTTGGATACCTTTCTCCCTCGCTAAAGACATGAACAGGCTCAAAGTCTCCATAGTTTCCACATAATTGATTTTTTCTAATACCTTTATCATATGGAGTTCCTTTTGTCATTTGTGGGTTATAGATAGGCTGTTTTTTATAGAAAATGCATACATCTTCATGTTTACGTAAGGGCTGTTTTTTTGCATTTAAAAAGTTAGTAGATTTTGACTTTTCCCAGATCCATTTATATTTAAATAAATTAGGTTGACTCATTATTAGTTTAGCTGTAAAAACGCCATTAGAGGTCAGTGCTATAACGCCATTTGGTTTAATTATACGATTATATTCTTCCCATAATTTGTCTAATGGAATATAACAATCCCATTGATTCTGTGTCATACCATATGGCAAATCACAGAGCACCATATCAACGCACTGGTCTGGGATTTCTTGCATGTACTTTAAGCAATCCCCCTCAAGCAACTTATTTATAACTCTGTTTACGCTACTATTCTTTATATCCTCTACCATAAATTTTTCTCCTTAGTAATTTCATGATTTTTATTTAATGTAATTCTATCATATGGTTATACAAAATTCTACTAATTATTTTAACTTTTCTCATAATTTTTATATAAATCCATATATTCTATACATAACATTTTATCGAACATTAGTTTTGTTGTCAATGTTTTTTGACAATTCTTCTGTTTTTTCATCGACATTTTACGACAATTCTAAAAATATATTGAAAAATAAGTATATCTTTTATATGTTTTTATATAAATAATTAAATTATTTATTATCTCTCTTACTCAGTTTTGTACTTTCAATCCACATATCAAAATCCTTAGCAGATATCTTGCCAGCAAGAAAGTCTGCTTTTTTCTTTGCTCCCTCTTCTTTAAAATTCTCATATCTCTCTATTACTTTAGGATTGTCTGGATAATTATTAGCACCACTAGCTAAAGATATATACCTATCTCTATATTTTTTCATTACAGGGTTTCTTTTCAAAGATTCTCCAAAATTTTTAATAGCTCCAAGTTCTTTACATGTTTTACCATTTGCATAGATGTAATCACAGTACTTAGTATAATGTGCTGATTTTGGAATAAAGAAATTGTTACAGTTAAAGCATTTAGTAATTGCTATATTAGGATAAGTTAAGAGTTGGATAAATGAAATATATGCAATATTATCAAAACAGGGGCTAGTAAATCCATATGGAATATTTTGATACTTAATTTCATCATCTTGATCTTTAAACAAAAAATTCATATGAGAATGTATATCAAATTCCAGTTTCAAATCGCCATTAAATTCATCTAGCATAGATAATTCATCCCTAGCATTTTGTATTGTGATTTCTCTATTAAATTTAAAATTGTGTTCTTTGTATAAATTAGGAGGAGGCATTCGTATTATTTCAACAGGGTATATAAACAATTCTCTAATTTCTTCCATTTCTTTAGAATATTTTTTATATAATTTTTTTATATAATCTTCAATTTCTTCCATAGTAAAAAATCTTTCAAAAGGAAAATCAATATTTTTTATACCTTCACACATTCCTCTTATACTGGAGTCAAGTTCTGTAAGCAAAAGCATAAAACAATATTCTAAAACAAAAGCTCTAAACTGTTTTTTGTCTTTAAAATCAGTATTTATAAAACTTAAAAAATATGATCCTATTTCATATGCCTCTGCTCTTACAGTAAAATGATATGGCTTATTATCACGAACTCTTACAGTAGAATATGAGCAGTATTCAATTCTATTCTTAACATCAAAAGCTATAAAAATATCAAACATAAAAATTCTCCAATCAAACAATTAAAAATAACAAATTTTGTAAATTTCAATTGTACATTATAAATTCCACTCCAAAACAATTAGAATACAAATAAGCAATTGTTTTACTAAAGATAACATAGCAAAACAATAAAGTCAAACATCGAAAGGAGGGATATATATGGTACAGGAGATTAAGAGAGTTACTTTAACTATGAAAGAGGCATCAGAGTATTTAGGTGTTTCATATTGGCTAGTTACACAGTTAGTTAAAAGAAAACAAATACCATGTTCAAAAGTTGGTGGTAAAGTTCTATTTAGAAAAGAAGCATTAGACTATTACCTAACAAATCAAGAACAAAACTCTATAATTTAATTTATATTAAAAATAAACGAAAGGGAGGATAATAAAAAATGAATTATTTTAAGAAAGAAGATTTAAGTAAAATAAATTTTTATAACTTATATAAAGAATTATTTAATAATGAAAAATATAATCAATTAAACAGCAATTCAAAGTGGGTATATATAATGCTTTTAGACAATCTAAATATTGCTAATGCAGATAATGTTGGAAATCTATCTCTAATTATAAGAGAGCAAATTCAAAAAATGTTAAATATATCTATAAACACAACAACTAAATTATTTAAAGAGTTAACTGATGTAGGGTTAGTATTGGAATTAAAACAGGGAGTTGGAGAACCTAACCTAATATATCCTTTAAAATCTGAAAACACAGTTTTTATAGACAGTCTCAACAATGATGAATATGTTCCTATTATTTGTGAATCACTTACACAAGAAAAAATAGAGCCAGTTATAATTAAGGAAATTATAGAAAATTTCACAGATTATGACATAACAAAAGCTATAGATGAGATAAGAAAAGAAAATTTAGAACATGTAAAGTTACTTCTTATACATAAAAGTAATATTAACTCTATTAGTTTTTGTGAAAACGATAAAAAAATGTTAAAAATAGCAATTCAATTAATTATTGGCTCTACAAAATTTATTCATATAGATAAAAAAATAATGATAAAAGCATTGCTAGAATGTAAAGCACATGAAAGAAATGTTGAAGTTCCTGTTATAAAAATATTAGTTGAAAGTATTTTAAATATGCTAAATAAAGAGATGGTAGATGGTATAGATTGTAACAACTAAATGGTCACAAAGTTTGATTTTTTGTGTATTACAAAAATCATACAAAATATAAAATGTAATACTCGTTGAATGCTGTGCATTCAAGCTGTTGATAGGTGTTAGTATGACACCTATTCTTGCTCTATGAGATAAAAAGTTAAAAAATTTGAGTATATGGGTTAGACTTTGAACATATAGCAGTTATATAATTAATGTATAACTAAATAATCCATATATTCTGTCAAAGGAAAGGAGTTGAGAAAATAAGTGGCAGGATATGTTACACAAAGAGGAAAAAATTCATGGAGACTAGAAGTATCTCATGGTTTCGATATGTATGGAAATAGAATAAGATATTCTAAAACTATTAAAGCTAAAAGTAATACTGAGGCAAATAAACAACTAGATTTATTTGTAGCTGAAATAGAAAATGGTATGGTAGCTGAAGGAAAGCAAATGACATTTTTACAATTTACTAAAATGTGGACTAAAGACTATGGAACAAAAGAATTAGCACCTACCACTTATGCTAGATATAAACAAATGTTGGATAGTAGAATACTTCCATACTTTCGGAAATTACAAAATAACAGAGATAAAACCAATGCACATTATAAATTTTTATGACTTTTTATCTAAAGAACATCAAATAAAAAGATGTAAGGGACATAAAAATGCTAGAGTACAAAAACCTTTATCTAGTAAAACAATGTTAGAACATCATAGATTACTTAGGGCAATGTTTCAAAAAGCTGTATATTGGCAAATAATAATAGTAAATCCATTGATTAGAGTACAGCCACCTCGTTCTAGGAAACCTAAAATTCAATTTTATGATGATGAACAATGCAAATTATTGCTTGAAAAATTAAAAGATGAAGAATCTAAATATAAAGCAATAATATTACTAACATTATTTACAGGAGTAAGACGTGGAGAGTTACTTGGACTTGAATGTTCTGATATAGATTTAAAAGAGGGATATGTAAATATTGATAAATCTAGTCAATACTTAGGAGATAAAGGTATTTTTACTAAAGATCCAAAAACAGAAAGCTCTGTTAGAGGAGTTGTTATCCCTAATTTTATAATTGATATACTAAATGATTATAAATTAGACTATGAAAAACAAAAAGAAAAATGTGGAGATAAGTGGTTAGAGTCTAATAGATTATTTGTACAATGGAATGGAAAACCTATGCATCCAGATACAGTAACAGATTGGTTTAGAAAATTTATTAAAAAGCATGAGTTACCAAAAATAACTTTTCATGGATTAAGACATACTAATGCAACACTTTTAATATCTCAAAATGTAGATATAGCTGTAGTCACATCAAGACTAGGTCATTCACAAATAACTACAACACTTAACTTTTATGTGCATCCAGTAAAATCGCATAATAAATTAGCAGGAAATGTTTTAGAAAAATTATTGATAGAAGATTAAACTTTTATGAAGAATGAGGAAATAGTAAGTAATGAGTGGCAGTTTAAGGGCTTTTGAAGTAAGTTGTGTCGCCAAATTGTCGCCAATTCTGAAAAATGACATTTTGGGCAAAAAAGTAGAGAGCCTCAAACACTTGAAACTCTCATGAAAATTGGTTGCGGTGGTAAGACTCGAACTTACGACCTTCGGGTTATGAGATTTGGGGTTATTCATTTTGTATTGAGCCCCACTAATCCGATTCATAATCTTTTCGTTTTTCTATCCCTAATTTTTTCTAATTTATCCCTAATTATGAAATAATTATTATGAGATTGCATATAATATATAAGGCTTTTAAAAATATTTTTTATCAATTTCATTATTTTTCTTGACTTTTATACTATTTTGATAGTATAATTACATTCGTTGAATATCGCGGGGTGGAGCAGTTGGCAGCTCGTCGGGCTCATACGTAAAATTGTGGCTCTACTTGGAAACATGTAGATGAACTGTGGGAGAATTCAAAGAAAGCTAAAGTTTTAAACTATGCCAACTTTGAGCCGAGCTGGAAGTACACTTCCAGAAGGTGCAGAGACTACTGGAGAGGTAAAGTCCTCTTAATTACCAGATTTAGCACCCACTACCTAAAATAGTCTAAGACTATTATGGTAAAGACATAGTCCAGCCTATAGTGAAAATTATAGATAACTAAACCCGAAGGTCGCAAGTTCGAGTCTTGCCTCCGCAACCAAAACCATTGATACTGTAAGGTTTCAGAAAATGAAATCTTACAGTATTTTTAAATTTACCTCATTTTTACCCCATTAGTTTTATTTTCTAGCAAAAGATTTTTTATATTTTTGAAAAAAACAAAGTATTTAATAGATTTGCAGTTTCCGACCTGTCCTCTGGAAAAACAAAAACATAGTATTTTTCAGTAATGGTTATACTGCTATGTCCTAACAATTCTTTAACAGTGGTAATATTTGCACCTAGTCTTATAAGTTTAGTTGCATAAGTATCTCTAATTGAATGAAATTTTTTATAGTCTATATTTATTCTTTTTAAAAATCGTAGCCAACTCCTTCTAAAATTACTAACTTCTATTGGTGTACAGTTTTTTGTAGTAAACATTAATGAGTCATCATTAAATTTAAGACCATTTTTCTTCCATTTTAATTCTTGCTCTTGGAGATACTGTTCCAAAATTAGAGAAAAATCAGTAGGAAAATCCACAGTTCTAATACTGGAGTCAGATTTTGGTTTTATTAATTTTGTTTCATAGTGATATTTAGATGGAGTGTCAAAAACTTTAATTCTTTTTAGTATATTTCTAATTTTTACTATATTTTGTTCTACAAATTTTTTCTTTAATCCTCGTAATTCACCAGACCTTAAACCTGTAACTATATCTAGTAGTACCATAACGTTAAAAGTATTATCTTGATTAGGGTTATATTTTAAATTGTCAATAATTATTTGTAATTCTGTATCATTAAAAGCTTGAATGATATTTCCTTCTGCCTCATCTGTATCGTCCTCATCCCCATCAGCATTTCCGCGGAATTTCTATATTACTCAAAGTACAAGGATTATTTAATGTGTAATGTTCTTTAATACAATATGTAAAAAAAGCTCTTAAAGTTTTATTTATATCAAAAATCTTATTGCTACTTACATTTTTAGATTCAAATTGTTTTGTTTTTTTGTTATAAGCTTTAAGTCCTTTTGTATATAATTCATTATAATATCGCTGGAATGGTAGAGAAACAGCATTTTGAACACACATGCTACCTATTGTTGAGCCTTTTATGTAATTTCTATAATTACCTTCATCTTTTTCAAATGAAGCGGATTTTATTTTTTTAGAATGTAAGCGAACATCAAATAACCATTGATACATAGCCTGTTCTACTGTTAAAGCCTCTGCCTTTACATTTAATCCACTTTTTAATTTATTCATAAATTCTTCAATTTGTCTGTCTGCGTCCTTTTCACCATTCCCATAAAAATATTTACGATTTGGTTTACCGTTTATATCGTGTCCAATCACTTTTGACTTCTTAAAATATTGAGTTCCCTTAATTGTCCAATTATATTTTTTTGCCATATAAAAAATACCTCCATATTCAAATATTCTTTGTAAAGCACTTGAAAAAATGAAAGTATTTATTTATAATATACTTACAATCACTTTTTAAGTGTTTTGTGAGTGGATAGTGCGTGTTGTTTGCCAAAACTTTTAACGCATTATCCGTTTTTTTATTTAATTTTTTTTATTATATTTATTAGTAGTTGTTAAATCTTTTATGTAATCATTTACCTTTTCTTGACCAGTTTCATCTAATTTGTCATATAGTATAAAATTTAAATTTATAGAATAATTATTTACATTTGTTTTTGGATTGTCCAAATTGTTATTTTTATTTGGTTTAGTGTTATCCAAATAACCACATATATACATTAAATGATTATAACTTGTAAAATCAAAAGAGTTGTTTGCTAATTTTTGTAATATTTCTGGTGATGGAGGACTGTTATATTGTAATCTAATTAATTTTGATATATATGAAGCTGTAACTCCACTCTTTTTAGCTAGTTTGTTTATTGAACCATAGCGGTCACTCAAGGTTTGTAAAATTTCTGCAAATTGTTCTTTTTTGAAATTCATTGATATATCACCTCCTTTATAAAAATAATTATAGCACACTTCATTAACTGCAGTCAACACTTTTTAAAAAGTTATTGACAAAGGTTAAAAGAGTGTGTTATATATTAATTGCAGTTAAAGGTGTTAACTGCAGGAAAAGGAGGTAGGATTATGGAACTAAATATGGATAGGTTTAAAGAACTATTTAAAAAGTATTTTAAAGAAAACTACGCAGAAGTGAGTAGACAACTGAAAGTAGCACCAGCACAAATATTTAGAATAATAAACAATAAAGGAAAAGCTGGAGTAACATTCTTTGGGAAGCTTAATGCATATTGTAAAAAACATGACTTAAATTATGATGATTATGTATTATATAAGAATTAAACAAATATAGAAAGGAGCCTTAATATGTCGGTAAATCACAAATGGCTTTCTGCCACAGAGTACGCAAGACAAACAGGATTAGGAGTTGAGAAAGTAAAGCAATTTATTCGAGCAGGAAAGCTTGAAGGCGAGCAGACAGAAGATGGTTACTGGAAAGTTAAAGTTTATAATGAAGAGTGTGTTAGTAAAGAAGTTTTTGCAGAAGAACATCAGAAGAGGGTTGAAGTAGAAACGACTTTAAAAACTATACAAAATATATTGAAGGAGGTGATGTTATGAGTGTAATTTGCAAAAAATGGCAAGTCCCTAAAATGCTGTAATAAGGACTTACCAAAAACATAAGTTAAATAGTTTAGATAAACTATCTAAAGTTATATTAGCATAAATACTGATAAAATTCAAGTTTTCTATGTTAATACTAAATAGCTCCTTCTAAACTATATCATATACAAAAGATAAAAACTATATAAATGAAGAGCTTGTTTTTATTGTTACATCAGAAGCGGCAATAGGCTAGTATATCTTTTGAATAAGCTCTTATATGTCGAAACAGAGATTACATAGACCTGATTTTTTCGGGGGTCAAAAAGTTTATAAAAAAATAAAAAGGAGAATAAAAAAATGTTAAAATTTTTAGAATTAAATGCGGACAAGAGTCCAAAAACAAAATTAACTGAAACAAAAGAATCTTTTGGAAAATTAGAAAATGCGGGGTTACTACTTAATAACAATGTTGTTGTAGTAGATTTTGACAATGACAACAAAAAGGAAAATGAGATTTTGGAATGTTTTGAAAAGAAATATCCAACCCTAGTTGTGAAAACAGATAAAGGTAAACATTTCTACTTTTCTAAACCTGAAAATATTGAAATTAAAAATTGGAACGATACTATAACTGTTGGAGGTTTTCAAGTAGATTTTAAAACAGGTAATCAATATGCAATTATTAAACGTAATGGTATTGAAAGAGAAAGAAATAGAGAATTAACATTAGATGACTTGCCTGAACTTCCTCAAATCTTCTATCCATTAACAAGACAAAAAGAAAACTTAAGCGGAATGGTAGAGGGTGATGGCAGAAATGCTACATTGTTTCGCCATTTAGGTTTTGTTAGACGTACATACCCAGATGTTGATATTGCTGATATTTCAGCTATTATTAACGATATAATATTTGCAGAAAGATTAGATGACAAAGAACTTGAAGCACTTGTGGAAAGTGCAAAAAAATATGAATATACTACTCTACCAAAAGACATGATAAAGTTGGCTCAATTTGCAATTGAAGAGTTAGATATAAAAATGTATAACACACAACTATATTTTCGACAAGATAGCAGATACATAAGTGATAACAGATTGTTGCTAAAAAGAATAAATGATTTCTGCAAATTAAAAAAGACACAGGACAATGAGATAATACATCAAATAAATAAATTTGCAGATGACATAAATAGTATAGAAAAAGAATTGCCTATACTAATAAGAAACGGTATGATTTTAGAAGGCGAGTTTTTTACTTCTGATACACTTACCTTTAGTCCATTCTTTTTAGATGTATCTTTTGATGCTTTGGCTTATGACGAAAATGTAGACAAATTCTTAAATGATATTACATGTGGTCGTAAAGAACTACGTCAAACATTAGAAGAAATATTAGGGCATATCCTGCTTACAACTAAATTTCCACATCATGTATTTTTCTTGTCTGGAAGTGGCTACAACGGAAAAAGCACATTTGAAGAAATGATTAATAACTTTACTGGTGAATTAGGACAGAATTTAAGCCTGGATGCATTTAACGACCCAACAAGCGTGGTTTCATTAAATGGAAAATTATCTAACTGTTCTGATGAAACAGATGATATTTGTATTGACAGGTGTAAAGGATATAAAAGTTTAGCAAGCGGGAATACAATAACTGTTAGACCAATATATTCAAAGCCAACAAAAGTACAAAATACTGCTACACTTATATTGTCAGCAAACAAGATGCCTAAATTTAAAGATAAAACAGAGGGTTTTTATAGACGTTTGGTAATAGTTCCTTTTGACTTTAAGATTACAGAAAAAATAAGTGATATGGACAATTTGTTAAGTACAGATAATGCAAAAAGTTACATACTAAACTTAGCTTTAAATGGTGTAAAAAGTATTAAAGCCAACAGATATAAAATAAGTAAAAACAAAATTTTAGACGATATATTAGAAGAATATAAAATGGAAGCAAACCCTGTAGCAAGTTTTGTAAAAGAATATTCAGTCATTGACAGCAAAGAAACCAGGGAAGTCTTTAATGACTATTTATTATATTGTGGAGATATAGGTATCTATCCATTATCTTTAGCAAGTTTCACTAGTAGATTAAAAGAATTTGGCTATGTTTCAGCTCCAACCACAGTTGATAAAAAAACTGTAAGGATATACAAAAAATTACACTAAACTACATGAAAACTACACTTGTATTATCTGCAAAAGGTTGATAGCACTGGCAAACTACACAATTACACAAACTACACTATATTTTAAGAAAATTTAAAAAAATATTATATATATAATAAAATATAAAAATAAATATAGATAAATATAGGTGTAATTGTGTAGTTAGTGTAATTTGCTAGTAATATCAAGGCTTTCACAATTTTTTAGGTGTAGTTTAAGTGTAATCGTTGTAAAAGGAGGTTAGTAATGAATAATCAAAATTTAAAACCAGTTCGAAGCAAGAGCAAAGCACGAGAAATTGGTGCAAAAGGTGGTAAAAAATCAGGAGCAGCAAGGAGAAAGAAAAAATATATAAAGGAACAGTTAGAAACTTTAATGTTGCTAGATTTACAAGAATGTAAACTAAAAGAAAATATGCGAAATCTAGGAATTGCTGAAAATGATATAACACTACAAAATGCTATACTTGTTATGCTAACACAACAAGCCCTTAATGGTAGCATTCGTGCATTTCAAGTAATTAGAGATACCTTGGGACAAAGCCCCAAAGACGGAGTTATTGAACCACTATCTAATATATTTTTTATTAACGATATTCCGAGAAAATTAGAAGAAAAAAAGGAACTAGACTTAAAAGAATAAATATTGCAACTAGAAGCGGCTAGAATAGCCATAAAAATATTTAGACATGAACTTATATTACTTGTTTCTAAAAACTGAACAAAATCGAACGTAGTGGCATCTGGAGCAATGTAAATAATAAATTATATAAAACAATAAAAGATAGCTCGTTTATTTGCTATCTTTTTTAGTATCTTCTATATTATTAAGTGCATATTCACAAGCTTGTATAACAAATTTTGAAAATGTTATATCTTTATCTATTATTGCATTTTCTATTTGCTCTATTATTGGAAGCGGAAATCTTATTGTTTTATTTTCTGTTTCTTTCTTATTTGGCTTAATTTGAAAAGACATTTTGCATTACCTCCTATTTTGCTAATTGTATTATTAAAAGCAAAATATAAAAGCATTGCAAAATGTATTGCATTTTATATTGTTATTTGATAAGATGTATTTCAAGATAAAATGTGTACATTATTCTTCTATGTTTTCAAGTCCATATTCTAGTATTTGGTTTACAACACTATTAAAACTTAACTTGTTTTTTTCGGCTAGACTATTTATTTTGTCAAATGTTGTGCCACTCACTCTTATGGTTCTGGTAATAGTATCAATTCTTTTTATATCTGTGTTTATTTTTAATTTTTTCATTTCATCACCCAGAGGAATTGTACACAAATTATGAAATAAAATAAGTGTACAAATATGTGTACAAAACAAAAAATATATGTTAATATAAATTTGGAAAAAAGAGGTACAAAAGAAAATGGAAAAAATAAACGAAAATTTTTACATACCATATTATATATTTGAGGAGATAGCCGAATATTTAGAGCAAACAGCACAAGGTCGTTGCAGGGGTGCTAAATGGGAGAATATTAAGTCATTATTAAGATTAGCACAAGTAAACAATAGACTATCAAAAATACAAGTCGAGTATTTGATAAATACATATAGCAGAGAATAAAGCATAATTCGACAAAATATTACAAAAGATAGGGGGTGAAAAAACAAATGAGAACTTTTAAAATATTAAATAATACAGTATCTTTTGATGATGAATTGATTGAGTATATAGAAATAGTACAAATTGGACAGTCTTATAAAGTAAATTTTAACGATAGGTATATGGCAAAACCTAAAGAAAATATAACTAAAATAGGAGATTTTGCATTATATATACAAGAACTGTATAATTCTTTTGAGGAAGAATATATAAAATTAGCAGAAGAACTTGTAAATCTATATATTAAATATGGTATTTATGATATGTCAAAAGAGTTGATAATAGCAAAAAATACTCTTCCATTATCTAAACATGTTGAGAGAATGACCCCCATAACTAATGAAATTTCAATTTTTATTTCACAAGTAAAACAAGGTGTTGTTGATATAGAAGAAAAATGGCAAAGTATTGTTGGTGAAGCAATACCAGGGCATTATTTCAATGTTTATTCTTCTTCTTATTCTGATATTTTATTAAACGATTATTTTAATAATAAAGAAGAGAAAAGGGTGGAAAAGAAAAGACAACGATTATATACTGAAAACGCAAGTAAAACTGTAAATGATTATTTGAGTCAAATTGTACCTTTATGCGAAGAGTATATAAGTAAGATCAAACAAGTAATTTATGATGATATCATTGAAATGATAGATGATATTTATAAAAATTGTGCTATGGATTTGGCTACAAGAGGAAAAATATCATCATTTAGTCAATATACGGACAACTTTAAGTCTAGTGCTACACTAGATAATATAAATAAAATTACTAGTAAAGAAGTAATAGAAGAACAACTTGTAAATTTGCTTCAAACAGATTCTCTTAATCCTCTTATACATTTAAAAATTGTAGAATATATTACATATAGTGATATTCCTGAATATGTAGAAATTATAAAATTTTTAAAATTGGAAAATTTAATTTTATATATTTATGTAGAGGATTCTGCTAAAAGAGAACTACAAAATAAAGAACTGACTAATAAATGTTCAACTATCTTAAAATCTGTAAAAGATAGTTTAGATATGGGATTTATTTCAAAGGAAACTACTAACTTTAATTATATAGACGATACTTTTATTGAAACTATTACAGCAACTAAAACATATTTTGAGTGCATAAAGAATATTTTTGGGGCAGACAACAAGATAATTAATGAAAAAGAGCAAAATACGTTCATAACAGCAATTAAAGAAGCAAGCAAAGGAACTAACTTAACCTATGATAGAAGTATTACACGTTTAGATTATAACTACCTTTGTGAGTTTTGGGAAAAAGCAAAGAAACAACGTAACTCTACAATAAAAAGACAAGAAATTACACAAAATGTTTCAAATAACTTTGCTAATTGGGTAAAGAATCATATTATGCTTACAATAATTATTATAATAATCATTGCTCTTCTTTTATTCGGCTAGTAAAAAGCCTAATTCTAAAAGAAGCAGTTAAATATATCACTTCTTAAAAATTTAAAAGTAATGCAATACAAATGCTTTTTAAATTTACCTCATTTTTACCTCATTGGGGTAATGTAACTTAAAATAATTTGATGTAGATTTTGCTTGAATAATACTATTTGCAGTTAATTTAAGATAAGACAATATAAGTTAATTTGTATAAACTTTAACCCGAAGGTCGTAGGTTCGAGTCCTACTCCCGCAACCAATATGATAAAAAATGACATTCTTATCAGAATGTCATTTTTCTTCGTAAAGCCTTTGTTTATATGGTTTTTATGTTTTTAGAAAAATTTGACTTTTAAAAATTATGAGGGCTACTTGCAAAGGTATCTATAATCTTTTGTTCTAATAATTCTAAAGGAGCAATTTGCATATTTATCAAATCTTCTAAAGTAAAAATAATAAAATATTTCCCATTATTTTTTATTTTGCTTATTTCTTCTTCTGCTGCTTTTGTTAATTTAGAAGAAGTAAAAATAATACTGGTAATAACACCTTTATAATCCATTAATTGGCTTAAATTTCTTATAACTTTGGAAGATATTTTTTTTATTTGATTTTTACATTCAACTAATACAAGAGAACCAATTTGCCATAAAACAGAATTATTTGAATAATTACAAAAACAGAGGTCTATTTCTTCTGTTAAATATCTTACATTTGCTCCAGTAATTGTTATCCCATTAATACAGCTTAAGAAGTAATTAGCTAAACATTCCATATTTTTTCCTTTATGATAAGCAGTAGGAGCATTTAGAAATTTTATTAGTTTATTCCAATGTTTTCTATTAAAATCTTGATTTTTGTTTAAAAGTTCCAATTCATTTCTATAGTTTTTGTTAAGAATTTGAATCATTTTTTCAATATAAATCCATCTAATTTGTACTTTTAAGATGAAATTTTTAGATATAGTTAACTCTTCTTTCCCCTTTAGAAAATTTTTAATACTATTAATATGTATTTTTAAAGATTCATAAAAACCATCTTTATCTAAAATAGTTTCTGCTTCGATTTTATTACAAATATTGTTGTCAATGTATGCAAGAAAATCTTCATAAGATTTTTTTAATGCTTTAGTATCTTCTAAGTTAATATTTAAAAGAGCCATAACATATAAATAAATATCAAACCAGTCTAAAAATAAAAGATATGGTTCGAAAGAGCATCCATAAGAGTATATTGGGTTATATAATATTTCTTGAATATCATTAACACTAAATATTCCAGTATCAAAACGACTAACAGTACTAATCATATCATAGTTCAATCTTAGTTTAATTCCACCTTCTAACAATAAATATAAAGATTCATCATTTTGACTTGGTATTACATCTAATGTCTTTCTTCCAATTAAAGTTTTATAGTAATATGGTCCGAGTTAATATTTGTTTACCAGTTAGGAATGGTTGCTCTCTTTGATACCAAAAATTAATAATATTAGGTATTTCTATTGGTGTTTCTCTTAGATAATCAGGACTGCCATAGAAACAGGAAAAAGAAATATCATTTAATTCAATTTTAAAAATATTTGGACATGAATTGCTATTTATAATATAATTAATATATATGTTGGAAAAGTTTTCTATGATATCTTTTGTATCATTTAAATTTAATGGTTTAATATCAAAAATTCCTTTCTTTATAATATTTTCAAAAGCTTGCCTTGTTTTTTGAACAATTATATCAGTGGGGGATTTAATTGTTTTTCTTTCTGCAACAATACAGAATAAGTTGAATATTTTGATATTCTCATCACTTGTATTATCTAATTTTAAATTACTAAGAATATTATCATAAAAATCAGCAGTGTTAAATTTTAAAGAATCTATTACATCCATAACAATTTCGTTTTTGTCTGTAATAACAGCTTTAATATATAAATAGAGTAATGAATGCTCCATATAAATTCCCTCCAAATACTGAACTTAATAGTGGTAGTATATCAAAATATATGTAACTTTACAACTTAAGATAAAGTTGTAAGAGTGACAGAAATGTAATATAATACAGCTAAATTGTAAAAAGAGGAGTAATTATGAGAACTTATGATTATAATAAATTATTAGATGCAAGGACTTTTGAATATTTTGGAAAAGCCATTATTGAACAAATAGAAAATAAAAGATTTGAGATATTTTCAGAGGGCAAAGATGAAGGAATAGACTTAAGAAATGTAGAAAATGGGTTTACTACAATTGTTCAGGTAAAAAGATATAAAAGTTATAATAGTTTATTTAATCAACTAAAGAAAGAAGAAATTAAAAAAGTACAAGAACTAAAACCAGATAGATATATCTTAATAACCTCTACACCTATATCAGTAAGTGGTAAGAAAAAGATAAAAGAATTGTTTGGAGAATATATTTTAAATTTTTTAGATATCATTGGTTGCGAGGAACTGAATAGCTTGCTTGAAAAACAAGAGTTTAAAACAATTGAAGACGAATATTATCAGCTATGGATTAATAGCACTAGAAATTTAAAAAACTTAATTAAAAAGGAATTAAATGCAGCTACATATGCTTTTACAAAAGATGAACTAGATAATATAAAACAATCTACTAATTTGTATGTAAGACATGAAAATTTAAAAAAAGCACTTAGGATAATTAAAAACAAAAGATGTTTGTTAATTTCTGGTGAAGCAGGGATTGGTAAGTCAATTCTAGCACGTAATTTGTGCGCTTATCTAATGAACCAAAATAGAGAAATAGAATTTATATATCCTACTAAACTTTCTGAGATTCCTAATTTAATAACAGAAGGAAAAAGTCAATTATTCTTTATAGATGATTTCTGGGGAAGTAAATTTGCAGATAACTTAAAAGGAGAGGAAGAAAATAATTTAAAAAGAATTATTCAAATTATTAATAAAAGTAATGACAAAATATTGATATTAACTTCTAGAGAATATATATTATCTCAAGGATATGCAGAATATCCAGAATTAGAAGAGTTTTTTGATAATTATAAACTAAAATTATACATAGAAGATTATTCAGAATTATTTAAAGCAAGAATACTATTCAAGCATTTAAGCAAATCACAATTAAATATATTTGCTATCTATCAAATTGCAAATGGATATAACTATATTATTAGAAACAAAAACTATGGACCTAGAATTATAGAAAACTATATTAATTATGTTAGTGATAAAGAAATAGAACCAACCAATTATTTAGAAGATTTTAAAGAATACTTTCCTAAAGAGTATGAATTATTTTATCAGGAATATAAAACACAAATTATATCTTCAATATATAATTTGACTATAGATGATGCAGAATTTTTCATGTCAGATGATATGTATTATGCTTTAGATGAATTAAAAGATATAACAATTCCTGATTTATTTGAAACATTTAACTTAAAATATACTAAAAAATATATGGATAGTTTTTACTATGCAACAGAAGGAGAAAGACTATTCGTGGATAAAAGGGAAGACAAAAAAAATCTAGAAATATTAAGTTCATATATTAATAATATCAATACTATACCAAAGGATTCTAAAGAGTTCTTTGAACAATTTTTAGCATATATTATAAACAATAATGAATCTATTACAGTAGAGGTAATGGAAAAGTTGAAAGATTTGGCATATAGAACATTTAAAGAAGGAAGAAATGTTATTTTTAAGCGAGAACTATTAGAAATTATGGATGAAGATATAATTGAGTCACTAGAAGAAAGTGGATTAATCTATATAATAAGAAAAAAATATTATTTTAAAACTATTTATCTACATCTATATTTAGCTTTGTCTCAAATGATAAATAAAAAAGACTCATTAGATACTATTTATGAAAATTTTGAATATTCCGATTTTTATGATTTGTTTTATGATATATGCTATACTTATTCAGATATCAATTTAGAAAAATTTAACATGAATTTTTTGAGGCCCCAAATTGATTCAATTATAAATTTAATAAATGATAAAGATGAAAACAAAATGATAATCAATCTAGTAAAAATTTATGACATAAATATGGACTTTGATATGAGTATTGATTTAGAGGAAGAAGTTATAGGATATTCAACTAATAACTGCTCTAGTTTACTTGCACTTGAGTATTTAGGATTTGATATTTTGGATATGGTATACACTGCATCAGATATGGAAAAGATACATGAATTAACAATAAAGGCTTATAAAACTTTAAATATTAGTGTGGATTTAGCAAAGGATTTAGACAATATTGGCACTCCAAAATATCAACTTTTGGAAAATCTTGGAATTGTTAAATACCTGAAAACTTTCTGCAAACATATAATAGAATGCTCTAAAAACTTAAAAAAGAATCCAAATATTAATTTGAGAAAAAGTTTTATATGGATGAAGTAAATACAAATAACAAGTAACAAAATATCATATATAAAATAATAATATTTTGTAAAATGTGAAAAAAATTATAAATTTTTACAACATTTTACAAAAAAGTATGGTATAATATCATAGATTATATTTTGAGAGGAGGAATAAATATGGCTATTACAGATGCAAAAAATTTAGCAGCTTATATTAAGCATGCTTATTTTCAAAAGACTAATAAACCTATACCTCCCATAAAATTACAAAAATCATTATACTTTTTGTTTGCTTTTTGGGGGGGATTTGTAAGAAAAGGAAATAATAATCCTAAATTCTCAGAAATAACATTATCCAACTATGATGAAGTCTTATTTAATAATAGAATAGAGGCTTGGGTATATGGCCCAGTAATACCTGATGTTTATTGTATAGAGGATGCTATAGCTGAAAATGGTAATTTAAATATAGATTCATATATAAAAAATTTTATAGACAGTTTATTAGAAGATTTATTTAATGTAAGTGATTTTAAATTAGTTGAGTTATCTCATAATGATTTGGCATGGAAAAATAACTTTGATTATGAATCAGAATTCCATAATAAAGAAATTTCAAAGGAAGATATAATATCAGAATATGCTAGAAAATAATATAATGAAAATTCGTTATGACAGGTTTGGAAATGTATTTAATAAGCCAATAATACAAGAAGAAACATTTGAAGAGATTGATTTCAGAAATAGCTTAAAATCTATAAATATTGTAAAAGACAATTATACAAATTTTTTCACAAGTAATAATACAGATAGGTATATTAGGTTTAAAGAACTTTATAAGAAGCACAAGGCTAATGAAAATATTTTTAACAACTTATTATCTGGGGATGAGATACAGCATTCTAATAAAGACAAACTTAATAGACTGTGTAATATATTATCAATTACAAATAATCATGAACATATAACAATACAAGATTTAGTTCATTCAATTATAAAGTTTAAATTTAAAAAAGATGTAACAATGCAAATATATATTAAAAAAGAAAATAACAAATTATATGTATATTTAATAGATTTGTATCATTTAGCAATTCCAGCTACTAATACTAAAACTGGTAGAAGTGATTATACAAAAATATATGAGAAGAGAAAAAATGCTAACTATTGTTTATCTAATATACTAGATGAAGATAACAATGATAGAAAATAAGAAAGCCAAAATGAATTTAATTATATAAAAAAAGCAGTTAAGTTTTATTTTAATTGCTTTTTTTATATTTCATTTTTACTTTTTTTCAATAATTATTGTTACCTTATGCACCTTAGCAATCTTATATAATGTATCAATATAATATCTGCTTCTACCCGCTTCATAATCCTGTATTGTTCTTTCAGCTTTATCTATACTTTTACCAAACTCTCTTTGTGTTAGTTCTGTCCATTCACGGATAATACGAATAATATCTTTAGGCTCATAATCACTTAGACATATTTTCAATTATATTACCCTCCATCTTTAAAATTATATTATTGACATTTTAACAGTAAAAATGTATAATTCGAGGATAAACCACGTTGCCAGCGTGGCAAGAGTGTTTTAATATTAATTGTGTAAATAAAGGAGGAAATAACTGAAATGAAAAATACAGGAATTGTTAGAAAAGTAGATGAATTAGGCAGAGTTGTATTACCTGTTGAATTAAGAAACAAATTAGATATTAAGGAAAAAGATGAATTACAAATATGGGTAAATGGTAAAGATGTTGTTTTAAGAAAAGAGGAAGATACTTGTGTTTTCTGTGATAAATCTAAAAAAGATTTACAGGAGTTTAATAGAAAAAAGTATTGTCAAAAATGTATAGCTAAAATACTTGCTTAAGAAATAATAATTTTTAATTATTAAAAACATAAGCAGAATATATACACATTCTGCTTATGCCTAATCTAACTAATAACAAAATTTATTAAAACATGACTTATCTAAATGATAGATTGGATTTTCCTTTATCATCTAATATTTCTTTTACTTCTTCTAATTTCATTAATAAAACCAATTCTTTTTTAGTAATGGCCTTTAAAGTTGCATTAACCATATTATCTAACTTTTCTAATTCTTCTATTGTCACATTTTCTTTTACTTGCTGCCCTTCTAATGTTCCTAAAAAAGCTTGTATCTTTTCTCCTTCAGCATTTATGATATGCGAAAGTCCTAATTCTTCAAACCCAATTGAAGCTAAAACTATATTTGCTGCATCTTCTTTTGTTATATCTATTTTACTATCTACATCTGGAATATTTGGCATTGACATATTATCCCCCCTAACACATATACAAATTAGTATATGTACTTTAACATACATGTTTATACCAAATCTCTATAATATTATATTTATTTAAACCCAATTTTGTTACAAAGAAGGGAGGCGCCCTAATGAACGCCTCCTTTTTTTACTTTGTACTCTCACACTTTTGATTTGCAACTGTGCAAGAGGTTTTGCATGCTGACTGACACGAAGTTTGACATTCTCCACATCCGCCAGTTTTAGCAGTTGCTTTTAAGGTTGCCTTATTCAAAGTCTTGACAAGTGCATTCCCTTTAGTCATTTTTTTCATCTCCTCTTTTTGAGACATACCATTATTTTAATATAAAATCCTTCCAAAAACAAGAACTCAAGTTCTTTATATTTAATATTATATTACAAGGAGGTTGATTACAATAGTTAATTTTGTGTTTATATCTATATTAATTGCTTTGCTTATAAGCTTTTTAATTATACTTTTATACTACTTTAAACAGCATAAAAGTTCAGAAACTCTTGATATTTCTTTTTCTGGTTTTTCTTATGATCCAGAAACTGATACTTTTTATTCAGAGAAAGATGCTTGGCAAAGAGAATATGGATATTGTAAATTATATGATGATATTGCCTTAATTTCTGGCATGGTTATAGATTCAGAACCTATTAAATTTGAATATGATGGGAAAAGATGGCTTATTGAATTTTGGAAAGGTCAATATGGTATGACTGCTGGTGCTGAAGTTGGAATATATAATTCTTCTGAAAAATATTCTAAAGATATGCTTTACCATAGTGCAAATGATAACGAAATGTTACCAATGACATTTCATTTAATGAAAAAAAATTCTTCTTTTATTTTTAGAGCTGATAAGCACTGGTGGCTTACTGGTTTCAAGCTTGGTGAATTTGCTAAACCTAAACATTTATCTATGTATATTACAATAAGTTTTCCAGATACAGAAATGTGTAATGCTTTTATTAATGCTTTAAGAAAGCTAAAATATTCTAATAATGAATTTTTAATAGAAGGAAATACAGTTAAAATAGCTTTCACTAAACCACACTCTAAACAACCATTTACTCGTAATCCAATTTGTGACTTCATTATTTTAAATAGAAACAAAAGACTTTGTAAAATATATCAAAAACTTATTGGTAACTCTTCTGATATGTCTTATAACCTATTAACTATCAAACAAAGAAATCCTAATCTTTATAAAAAGCTTTATAAAATAGGTAAATCAGACAAATTATTTGGAGCTAAGAGGTAATTATGTCTGTTAGTTCACGTTTATCAGAAGTGTTTAAAAAATCTAAAAGTATTCCATTTAATAATTCCTCTAGAATTATTTTAATGAGCGATTGTCATAGAGGTGACGGAAGCTGGGCTGATACTTTTTCTAAAAACCGAAATTTATTTCACACTGCATTAACACATTATTATAATAATGGCTACACCTATATCGAACTAGGTGATGGAGATGAAATGTGGGAAAATAAAAATATAGAAGATATAATAGTTGAGCACAGTGATTCTTTTCATATTATGGCACAATTTTTAAAAGAAGATAGGCTACATTTATTATATGGGAATTACGATATATGTAAAAGATGTTATAATGATGTTCATGAAGGATTAATTCTAAAACATGCAGAAAGCAATAATAAAATTTTTCTTGTACATGGGCACCAAGGTGATTTTCTAAATGACAAAATATGGAGAATTTCTAGGTTTTTAGTAAGATATTTATGGAGACACCTTGAAACACTTGGAGTAAAAGACCCAACAAATACTGCAAAAAATTATAGAAAAAAAGATTTACTTGAAAAAAAAATTTCTAATTGGTCAAAAGAAAATAATCAAATGATAATATGTGGTCATACTCACAGACCTGTCTTTCCAAAACCTTGTGAGTCTTTATATTTTAATGATGGTTCTTGTGTACATCCACGATGTATAACTGGAATTGAAATATGTGAAGGAAAAATTTCTCTTGTTAAATGGGACACCAGAGTTAAAGATGATGGGGTTTTATATATAGGTAAAGACATTGTTGAAGGTCCTAACAAATTAGAGGATTACTTTAAATAGTAATCCTCTCCTTAATTGAATTATATTTTGCTTCTCCTATACCTGAAACATTTTGTATTTCCTCTATAGAATTAAATTTTCCATTTTCATTTCTATATTCTATAATTTTAATTGCTGTCGCTGGTCCTATGCCTGGTAAATTTTCTAATTCAGACTGAGATGCTTTGTTAATATTAATTTTGGTATTAGTATTGTTTGTGGATATATTGGTATTGTCTTCACCGATACTCTTCTAATTTAGCTTCATCTAAATCCACATCATAAATACTTGGAATATAAATTTTTTGTCCATCTTGTAACATATATGCAAGATTTATTTTATTTAAATCTGCTTCTTCTGTTGCTCCTCCTGCCTTATCTACTGCATCATTTATTCTGTCTCCCTCTTTTAGCCTTACTATTCCTTGATTTTTTACTGCACCTGTTATATGTACAATAATTTCATCTTGTGGAATACTAACTTCTACTACAATATTTACAGTTTCATTTGTACTTATTATTTCTGAATAATCTACTTTTGTATTTTTATCTATTAGGTAATATGCAATAACTCCTATTATCACTAAACTTAAGCCCCAAAGAACCATTTTTTGATTCTTACTTAAGCTTATCATAATTACCTCCTTGTTTTTGAATTATAGCATACATCTTGTATTTTAGCAATTTTTAATATATATTATAAGTGGTGAATGTATATGAAAATTAAGAAAATTTTTACTTTTTTAATTTTATCAATAATATTATTTAGCAATTCTATAGTAATAGGTGCAGATACAGCCTCATTAAATATATACTGTCCTTCTGTTATACTTATCGATTCTACTACTGGAAAAGTATTATATGAAAAAAATGCAAATGAAAAAATGTATCCTGCAAGTGTCACTAAAATAATGACTGCCATCTTAGTTATTGAGAATTGTAATTTAACTGATATTGTTAAAGCAAGTTACAGTGCACTTGAAAGTGTGCCTTATGATTATAGTATAATTGATATAAAATTAGATGAAGAACTTACAATAGAACAATTACTATATGCAACTATGGTTCCTTCAGCTTGTGATGCTTCTGCAGTTCTTGCTGAACATGTTTCTGGTAGTATAGAAAATTTTGCAACTCTTATGAATCAAAAAGCTACTGAGCTTGGATGCACAAATACACACTTTACCAATCCTGGAGGAATTTATGATGATAACCATTATACAACTGCAAATGACTTAGCTAAAATCTCTCAATATGCTATGAAAAATTCAATATTTAGGACTATAGTATTAACTAAAACATATGTTATACCAAATACTAATAAGTCTGAATCTAGAGAATTAAATAATACAAATTTATTATTAGAACCTGATGATAGTTCTTCACCTGATAATTACTACTATAGATTTGCTACTGGAATAAAAACAGGTTATACAGATGAAGGTGGTTATACTCTTGCAGCTTCCGCTAAACAAGAAAACTTAGAAGTTATTTCTGTTGTCCTTGGTGCAGGTTCAACAGCAGATTATTTAAGTGAAAGGTACTTAGATACCAAAAACTTATTTACATTTGCTTTCAATACATATACTCAAAGAAGTTTAGTAAAAAAGGGAGATGTGTTAAAACAAGTAGAAATTAAAAATGCTACTAAAAAAACTAAAGATTTAAACTTAATTGTAGAAGATAATATAACTGTTCTAATAGAAAAGATAAATCTTAATTCTGAAGTTGATACAGTTATGAAATTAAAAGATGACTTGCAAGCACCTATAATCCAAGGAGAATTAGTTGGAACACTTACTTATACAGTAGAGGGACTAACCTATACAACAAATTTAACTGCTGGTAATGATGTACAAAAATTTAATAATCTGATTATAATAATTCCTGCTATATTAGCTTTCATAATAATTGTACTGTTTGGAATTAGATTTTATAATTTAAACTTTAGAAAGAAAAATAGATATAATAATAAAAAAGTAATTCATGTAACAAATGTTAAATAAAAAATTTAGAACACTCAAACAATATATACAAAAGAGTACTATAATATTTAAAAAATTAGCTTCTTTGACACAGCTATCGCAGGTCTAGATAGCGCTAATTGAAAAAACATTATAGTACTCTTTTTGTAATTTAGACTGTTGTGAAATATTTAGCTTAGTTGTCCATTATCATCACCGACAACTAAATCTTTCATTCTATTTATTAATTTTAATCCCAACTTACACATACTTTCTCTTGTAGCATACTTGGTTATTTCATCTATTTCTATCCAGCTAACTGCACTATTCTCATCCTCTTGTATAGAAATTAGTTCATTTTCATCGGCTTCCAATAAATATGCCACACTCAAATGTGCATGTGCTAGAACTTTTTTTCCTTTTCGGTAATGTTCTGGAGCTGAGAGTATATCCATCATATATATGTCTCCAGATGTTATGGATAAACTTTTTATATTTGTTTCCTCTTTTGCTTCTTTTATTGCTACCTTTAATAAGTCACCCTCTCCATCTGCATGACCTCCTGTCCACATCCAAGAATTATATATCTTATGGTACACCATTAAAACTTTAGTTTTAGCTTTATTCATTACCCATGCAGAACTCACAAAATGTACCACTTCATTTTCCCTAGACAAGACACTTTTACCATACAAATTTATATACTCTAACATTTTTATCTTCGTTTTATTCTCCACCTCATCCTTTGGTTCATACTTCTCTATAGCTTCTTTATAGTCCATTATATTCAATCCTCCTTGTTAGCTACAGGTTACTCTAACTATTTAATAATTTTTATAATTGTATACATTTATTTTATACTTAATAATCTTCTCCTATTATTATAGTTATATCAATATTTGAACGTTCTACTCCATTTGATATTACTGCCCAACCTAATCTACCTTCTATTTCACCAATTATATATTCATTTTGATTTGTTCTATTTATAATTTCTGTTTCTTCTGTATCTACTGTATTTCCTGTTCTAACTACCTGATATCCAAGTTTTTCTAACTTACTCACTACATTGTCTAATGCATTTTTATCATTACTTCCATTTAATACTTCTATTTTTATATTACTTCTATCTATATCAATGTTTACTGCTGTTGTTTCTTCTATCATTGTGTTTGTATCAGTCTCATCTTCTGTTTCAACAACTATATCTCTAAACATTTCATCTATTAAAAGTTGTGTTTCATCCTCATCATGTAAATAGAACCAATATCCATTTAAAGCTTGTGGAACTCCTGGTAATGCTGCTGATTTTATACTATCTAAATCTACATCTGTTAAATATGGAATATAATCTTTATAATTTGAAAAGTCCATATTTGTTTTCACATATTTTTCTGCAATTTTTATAAACTCACTAGCCTTTAAAATATTTTCTGCCTTTATCGATTGTTTTATAGCTTCTTTTATAAAGTTTTTTTGCGTTTTCATTCTTCCTAAATCTTCTTCACCATATTCATATGAATATGTTGTACCATCATTGTTGTGTCTAAATCTCACAAGCTGTTCTGCTTTTGCACCATCTATTAATTGATATCCTGCAGTTAATCTTATACACAAATCTTGAGTCGGATCATCATATTCCATATCTATTGGAACATCAAACCAAACTCCTCCTATTGCATTTACAATCTCTTGAACAGCTTCTGTATCTACTACAATATAATAGGGTATGTCCAATCCTGTAATCTCTTCCACTGCCTCTAAAACTTCTGCTGGATCTTTATCATTTGCAATATATAATGAGTTTATTTTATCAGATGGTGTTGCATAATTATAACTATAACCTACAAATGTGTCTCTTGGTATTGAAAGCATACTTATTGAATCTATTTTAGGGTAATATGAACAAACAATTATAGTATCTGTCATATTTTCACTCTCACCTAGCAACAAGAAATTCACTCTTTCTAATTGATTTTTTGTTTCTTTATTATGTCCAAATGCAACTCCTAAAACCCCTTGTAGTCCTCCACCATTATCATTTATTTTTTGAAGAACAGAAAATGTTCCATATGCCACAATACTAAGCAATATTATTATTATAAAACAACCTATAAATCCCTTTTTTTTCTTTTTTTCTTTTATATTTTTTGAATTATTAGTTTCATTTACTCTTTTTTCTTTCTTTTTAGCCAATTTACTCACTCCTAAACTAAAGATACATGCTATTTAATATATCAAAAATAAAATAAAATGGCAAGAATTTATGCCATTTTATTTGTAAATTTTTTGTGCCCTATTTAAAAAGAATTTGTAGAATTAAGTTGTTATTATATACAAAGCTACCTAATATAGACTTGTTGATTGCTAAAATAAATTCAATTTGATTAATTAAAGGTGCCACTAAAGATATTATTGCAAAAACTATATAAACTATTAAAATACCTTTAATAAATCCACAAACTAATCCACCTATTTCATTAAATTGTTTTATTAATGGTAATTTTGCAATAACTTCTAAAATCGACCTTAAAATCCATAAAACCATTCTTACCACTATATAAATTCCTATCGCAACTACTATATTTACTATAGTTGTTGCAATTTTTTTAGCTAGTGATTGCACAGTATTTTCTACAAGATTTGTTGCAATATATTTACTGATTGTTTCTGGTAAATTTTCCATAGTATCTTTGTCTAAAGCTACCTCTATACTTTGGGTTTCAGTAGTATTGGTATTTTTTGTAATCACTGATTCAATTTTTTCATCAATATCTGTATTATTAATAACATAGTTTGATATTGGTCCAGATAGCATAATAGTTAAGACTATAGCAATCGCAAACGAAACAATACTAAAAAGTACTTTAATTAATCCTTTTTTATATCCAATAAAAACAGATAAAATTAAAAATAAAACAATTCCTAAATCAATAAATAAACTCATTTTTTACCCCCTTAAATTTTTATAAAATTAATTCTATTTCTATAAACAATTCCTGCAATTTTATTACCTAAAATAATATCTTTTATTTCTTCTTTTGACTCATATCTTTTTAATAGCCAACCATTGCTATTTATAAAATAAGCTTCTTGTCCAAAATTAATTGCAATATTTTTACCATATGATTTAACTGTTTTAGGAACATCTTCTACCTTATATACACTTTCCTTTTTATTGTTTAAATTCATAATAGATAACTCTGAATTTTTCATATTAAAAATACTATTATCTAGTCCAATATCCACAAATAACATATCTTTAAAATTCTCATATACTACTTGATTATCAGTTTCTGATATAACAGAAACTTTATCATCATACATACAAACTATTCTATTCTTGTCTTGAATATTTATGTTTAAAATTAATCTATTGTCTTGATTTACATATGTATAAATCACCTTTGCTTGTGCTATATCAATTACTTTTATGTTATATTCAATAACCATCCCACTAGAGTTTGCCTCTGCAAAACACAAATGTTTATTATCATCTGAAATATCCATTGCTACTACACTATTAGTTGCAAGATATGTTTTAAAAACTTCTTTTCCTGATTTATCAAATAAAATTATTATCGTTTTATAACTTGTCTGCTTTGAAGTTACCGCAATTAACCCACGAGAATTTACAACAATTTTTGCAATTTCTCCTTCTACCTCTTTTGTCCATTTAATAGATTTTTCAGAAATGCTATATAATTTAGAACCATTTTTTTCTGCAACTGCTAAATAATCAGCATTAGAAGAAGTTAATGGATTACTAACTGAAATATCTAACTCAAAATCTTTTTTAGCATTTGCTGTATATGCCTTCAACTTGTTTTTACTTATAATGGCAATATACTTGCTATATGAACAAATATATGGATTTTCCTCTGAATCTATTAAAACAAATGAAGTATCTTCAACAAATACTTCTTTTTTTAAAATGTATCTATCTACATTATCTCTAAACTCACTATCTGCAATATACATAGAAGCCAAAACTATTACAGTTGTAATAATTGTAAAAACTAATATAAATATAATAACTGTCTTTAGCTTCATATCTTCACCTGAATATATTTATATCAGTTTAATTATTTTTTTTCAAGTATTTACTTCTAATCTATAAAATATCTTTAATATATACCTATTCTTTGTTCTCATTTATAATTTTTATGTTTGGAAAAGTCATAAACATTATCTTATCAAATTGCTCATTTAATTTTTTATTTTTATAGGCATTAATCGCCCAAATAGTAATAATCACATCTATTATTATAAAAATTGTTATACCTATTTCTATCAGATTTCTTTTATATCTTTTAATTTGTTCTATAATCTTACTGTCTACAATAGGCTTCAAATATTTAATTAACACTATAGCAATAATTGCCCAACCAATTGAAAAAGCTAAACAAATTCTGCCATTTATATTTAAAAAGCTATTTGAATAATCCCAAAATCTAGCACCATACATAGCTTCCAAAACATAACTCACAGTATATTCAATAAAAGAACCAATAATAAATCCACCAATTGCCAAATTAAATTTTTTAACCTTAACATTTCTTAATCCCCAAATCATAAACACTCCACCAGCGCCATAAATAGGACAATATGGACCAAGTAATAAACCCTTTCTGCTCTCAAACACACCAGTTGTTATTAAACAAAATACAGTTTCTAAAATAAGTCCAAGTATGCTAAAAACAAAGAAATACCATATTATATGATGAATAGTTAATTTTGAATTTTCCATATTAAAATTCCTCCCCACTATATTTTATCCTTTTTTATTGACAATACTACAAATTTATGTTATTATGTTTTATGCTAAATATTAAAATTTACACATGGACCAGTAGCTCAGTTGGATAGAGCATTGCCCTTCTAAGGCAAGGGTCGGGCGTTCGAATCGCTCCTGGTTCACCAAATTAGTCCAAATACGAATGTGTATTTCTTAGTAGGTGGCTTTGCAGTGACATTCTTGCGGAAATAGAAAAATGAGGCATGGCTATTTTATAACTACAAATGTTGTGAAATGGCTATTTTTATACACTTTTAAGAAATACTATTTATGATAAGGAGTTGAAAATATAAAAGGAACTTTCAAAGTTACTAGAAATAGTATTAATAAATTAAAACAAACAAAGGGATGTATCGTAAATATTGCTTCTTGTTTAGGTTTAGTTCCAGAATTGACATCCCCATTATACTGCACAACAAAAGCAGGAATTATAATGTTTACCAAATGCTTAGCTCAACAATATGCAGATATTGGTGTTAGAGTTAATTGTGTTTTGCCTGGACCAATACTTACTGAATTGCTAGAGAAAAGTTTTAAAAATAATGATGATAAGGAAAAATGTTGTAATAGAATTTCAATAAAAAGAATAGGAACTCCAAATGAGGTGGCAAATATAGTTGGATTTTTAGCAAGTGATGAAGCTTCATATGTGACAGGTGGTATTTATTCTGTAGATGGCGGAGTTTCAACATCTAGTATTTATTCAAAATAAACATTTAAGATATACAGTAAATCTTATTAACCCAAAAAATATAATCATACAATATTTTTCAAAATACTTATAAGTTCACTATTTTCCATTTTAGAAATTGCAAAACATTTTTTACCTAAATCTTTTATGGAAGCTCCACAGTGATATAACTCTTGATTATCTAATATAATAAATCTATCATGAAATTTATTTGATTTCGCAATTTTTAGTGTAGGATATTCCATATTAAATTTTTGTATATCCAATTTTGAAATGTTACTTTTTTCAGATGTTAAAATTACTACTTCTACATTTTTACTTTTCTTAGTTAACATTTTGAGAACACTATCATCTGTATAGTTATCTATAATTACTATTTTAGTTTTGGCTTTTTTGATAATATCTATAATTAAACTATAAGAATCATAAATTTGTCCTTCAAAGAATACTTTTTGTTTAAATGTTTCATCTTTTTGTAATTCATTAAAAACTAAATCAAATTTTTTATCATGTTCTGACAATTTATATTCCATGTTAGTTAATCTTTCAAACACTTGTGCATTTGATAAAATGAATTTTCTCATTTCTACAAAAGCATTCATAATATTGATACTAACTTGTACAGCAATTTCATTTTTTAACAACCCTGAAAGCATAGCAATTCCGTTGTTCTGTGAATACATATGGTAATGTTCTTCTACCACCATATGTATATTTATTGTCTAAACTTGAGGTTGCAATTTGCAACTTCAAGTTTGCAAACTCTTTCTGCTGTAGTTGAAAACAAAATTCTTTTGGAAATCTTTTTCTATTCCTCTTTACCGTTAGATTAATAAATTTAGTTTCATATTTATAAAGTTCTGCTACATCACTGTCTAACATGATTTGTTTTCCTCTAACTGTATATATTAAACTTTTAACATTATCTATATTTACCAATTCATTATCCATATAGAAAATACCACCTTTGCTTTAAACTAATTACAGTTTAGAACAACAGTTTGTATTTGTCAAGATGTTTTGTAAAAAATTGTAAAACCAATTTTGATTAGTATTCGATACTTTTACTTTAAACTATACAATTAGTTTTTATTTGTTTTCTAGTTTCTTAGTGAAAGTTAATAAAAATGTATCAATAGCTATAAAACTAATTAGCAATGCATCTATTACTTGTGATAAATTTCCCCACCATTCCCAAGCTACTATTTGACTTCCATTTAACCTTTCAATATTACTTATAATATAAAATAATATTGTTACTATATATATCAATTTCCTCGGATTTAATATTTTTAGAGCTATTTTCCCAGCCAATATTACTTTTTCTCTCTTGTTGTCTGAAAACATAGGAAATAGTTTTATTAATTTTTCTCCAAAATAACTAATAGAGCAACAACTTACTAATGCACTAATAAATATAATTGGCAAATTATTTTGAAGCTTTATTATATTTGTAAAACTAATAAACAAAATTATAATTGAACATGATATTACAAATATTAACATTAATGGCATAACCACACAGGCTATCCCCACAAGAACATATGTTAATATATATATTACTCCAAAAGGAAAATTAAAAATATTAATTATAGTTTCTTTATATTTATCCTTTGTAATAATGTTAATAATATTACCAATAGATGTTAATACTACACTTATACACAAAACTAATGTTATATATTTTATTAATGCCACTGCCTTACTTGTCAACATAATAAAAGTTATACATACTATACAATCAATTCATTCTTTTCTTTATTCACCTTATCTTCTTTTGGTATTTTTTCAAGATTCACAATTCTTTCCTCCAAATTCAACATAATATTACCATATATTTTAATAAAATTCATCTTTTTATTAAACCCATTTATATCTTTAAAATAAGTCTTCTTATTTACTAGAATTCCTTTTAGTAATATAGTATAATTAATTAGTATCTACAAAATATAAGGAGATTTAGTAATAAATGAAGTCATATTATGAAATATTAGAGGTAAATGAAAACGCTTCTAATGAGGTGATTGAAAAAGCATACAAAGTATTGGCTAAAAAATATCACCCTGATTTGCAGAGCGAAGAAAATAAAAAAGCTGCAGAAGAAAAGATGAAAAAAATAAATGAAGCATATGAAATATTAATAAGTGATGTAAAAAGGCAAGATTACAACAAACTGTTATCAGAAGAAAAAGAAGCAGAGTTATTAACACAAATAAAAAAATATAATACTGCTCACAACACTGCACCTACTAATAATATTAGCAATCAAGTACAAAACATTGAGCCTCTTGAAAATGATGTTGTGGAATCTTATGTGTATTATTACACTGAACCTCAGGCAGATACTTTAAAAACAAAACTAAAAAAATTATTGACACTTATTGTCTCACTAGTTATTGTTTTTGCAATAATGTGGATTTTATGGCTTATTCCTGCCAGCAAGGCATGGCTATTACAATTATATAATGAAAATAACATTGTAAAAATTATTGTAGATATATTTTTAAATTTAATTAAAGGTATTGGAAATAGCATAAAGAATTAATATACTCTAATAATTAAGAGAAAAGGTTCAATTGTGTAACACTATTTTCTTTGTCATATGAAGGCATCTCTCCTGATATCTCATATTGTTTACAAGCTTCTTTAAATGCTATTTTTAATTTCTTATAATTAGGGCTTGTACATTGGTAATAATTTTTATACTTATCTATATATTTCTGTTTTATCTCTTCATCAATTTTTTCGTAATAATAATCTCTTTGCCTATCTCTTAATGTAACTCCAAAAGATGGATAAACAAATTTAGCTCCATATTCTTTTGCAAGTTTTACTATACTTATAATATTTTCTTCTGTATCAGTTATGTAAGGTAATGTCGGCATTATAACAATACCTGTTCTAATTCCCATCATAGAAAGCACCCCCATCGCTTTTAATCTTTCACTTGGTAATGGTGCATTTGGTTCAATCTTTTTTGCTAACTCATCATCTGTTGTTGTAATTGTAAATGCTATACATGCATAATTTTGTTTGTTTATTTGGTTTATAATTTCTATATCTCTTAAAACCATATTACTTTTTGTAAGTAAAAACAAAGGAAATCTCAACTCTTTAACAACCTCTAAGGCTTGTTTAGTAAATTCATATTGTTTTTCTATTTGCACATATGGGTCACTCATAGAACCAAACCCAATAGTTTGCCTATATCTTTTTTTAGCTAACTCTTTTTTCAGTAATTCCACTGCATTTGTTTTCACAGATATATCTATATCAAAATTATCTACACCATAACATTCAGACCTTGAGTCACAATAAATACATCCATGCATACATCCTCTGTATATGTTAAAATAATATTTAACTCCAAACCAATAAGAAGGTTTTGGATTATTAATTAATATTCTCTTAGCTTCTATCTCATTTACCATATATAAACTTTATCATATTACTATTTATTAAACAAGTTTATAGTAATATTTAGCTATTTATATATCTTAATACCATGTCCATATATATTATTAAACTTGTTATGCCTTATTGCAGGGCGTAATATACTAAAAAATGTATCATCATTTGTTTCGAATTTTTTATGAATAGCTCCTGCACAAAAATCTGCACATTGAATTCCAGCAGAATAATTAGAATCCATAAAAATCAAGCTTTCACAGAAATTAGGAAATTTAATATAGTGTGTCCCCCTTCTCTTTGTCTTTAAATACGCTATTTGCAATTCTTTATCTAATTTATTATTACTATCATTTTTTCTGCTATCTGTAAACATTAACGTAGGTATCTTGTTTGCTTTTCCAGTTCTATCAGATATTTCCATATGTACTCTTTCCATTAACAAATTTAATGCAAATGCATATAAATCACTATGTTTTTTAATTTCCGTTTTATTTTTATAACAATTTTCCTTATCCATAACAACACCAATTGTAGAATGTTTATATTCAGACACCATTGTCATTACATCAGTTTTCATATTTTTATATTGTTCCAAATTCAATCCTAATTTCGAATATGAAGTGCTCCACTTCACTTCATGAAATGGTTTCAAATTATATTTCATTTTTATATTTTTTAATTTAGTTTCAATATCCAAAATCTTATCTGCTTCTACAATAAAACTGCTCAATGTAAAAAAGTGGCTACTTCCTTTTGTTAAACAATTCTTTTCTCTATCAAAACCTCCTGGTTGCCCGGCTTCATCTATAAATACTGCGTACATAAAACTATAATCCTTTCCTAAACAATGCTATAGACATTATATCGTTGACTTTTAATATGTCTATATATACAATGTATAAAAACTAAGCAGTAGTGTCAATGAATTTCATTGAAATAAAATAGACACTTATAAATAACATAAAAAACGAATTGTTTGTCTATAGGAGAAATGAATGAAAATAAGAAAGTTACATCCAATTGAAATCAATTTTTATCTAGGAGATATATTAGAAAAAGATAATAAATATTATTTTTTAAATCCTAATGAATTTAAAGATAATGAACTTGCAATATTACATGTTGGAGAAATTTTTGTTGACTATGTTAATTTAAACTTAAAGGACTGGTTTGATATCATAAGAGAAAGTAATGGAAGTCGATTTGGTTATTTACTGTTAGATATTTTGAAAAAGACACAAGAAAAATATGGGTTTATCATGGCAAATCTTTTATGCAACAAATTAATCACACTTACAAATGAATTACTTGCTTCTTCTGATCAGAAAGAGTTCTACACTAAAGCATATGGAGATGATTTTAGTTATGATAAGTTTATAGAAGCTAAAGTCATACCTTTTGTAACAAAACTTGATGATGCAAAAGATATCTTGCTAAGTTTTTTCCCATATATGAGGTCACATCAAATATTACACAAGGAATTTATTAATGACTTTTTCGGAGAAGGAACAAAAGCTTTAAAAATATTAACTGAAATCCTTCCTAAAAGTACAGATATCAACTATACAATATTACCTGAAATTGACATGGAAAATGAAACAAGATATTTTCATGAAATATTTAAAATAAAATCATTAGATAGTTTCATATTTTTTGATATTTTAAAATTTATTGACAGAAGGACAAATGTAAACAAATGTGAAATATGTGATAAATACTTTGTTCCTAAAAATAAGTCAAATGAAAAATATTGTGATAACATATTAAAAAATAGTAAAACCTGTAAAGAACTTTCTTATGAAATAAATCTAGAGCAAAATGAAATAGAAAATATATATAGAACTTCTTATAAAACACAAAACGCAAAAAAGCAAAGGAATTCACATATTAAAGAAATTGATAATAGATTTGTAAACTGGACTTTAGAAGCTAAAAAACAAAAAGAATTATGCAAAAACAACAAAATTTCTATAGAAGATTTTAGAGAATGGTTAAAAAAGAATGAAAATTGGCATAAGGTATGTTAAAATATCAATATTAATTTGTATATACTTAAGTTAAATACTAAAAACAATCTAAAATTTATAAGAAATATTAATGTGAGACTAACTATATGAAGTCAATAGAAAATTGAAAATTTGTTAAAAAATTTTTCATTGCCAATTAAAAGAATAACTTCTTTGTTTAGATATATCGAGGATAAACTTCGTTTGCTTCGCAAATCCTTGACATATCTAAGCAAAGAAGTAACAAGACAACTAAGGCAATGATGAATAAATATAAAAATTGTACATTGAAAATCGCATGACAAATAAGCATTCTAATGAATGCTAAAAAAGGAGTTAAAAGTTAAGCTACTTTTTGCAACTCATAAGTTTTGTTTGTTTTAAGCAAATAATAAATAACTCTTACTAATTTTTTAGCAACATGACTTAAAGCAATAAAATAATGCTTTCCTTCAGCTAACTTCTTGTTTTTGAAATCATTAAAATTACTATCACGCATGCAAACTAAACGAGTAGAATTAAGCAAAGCCCATCTCAAATATTTAGAACCACGTTTTACCATAGTAGCATGAGTAGATGTGAATTTACCAGATTGATAAGTAGAAGGTTCTAAACCAGCAAAAGCCAACAATTTAGCAGGTGAATCAAAGTTTTCTATGTTGCCAATTTCAGCTAATATAAAAGCAGCAGAAACATAAGAAATACCAGGAATTGAAAGTAAAGGACTATTCAAAGTGATAACCAATTCTTTAAGTTTCTTATCTAGACAATCAATTTGCTCTTGTAAGAAGATAATTGTTTTAATAGTTTGCTGTAGTTCAAAAGCTAAAGCCCCACCATTTGAACCAATAGAGTTTTTAGCAACTTCACGTAATTGAATAGCTTTATCTTTGCCATATTTTCCTTTTGAAAACTTGGCAAGAATATTGGTTAAATGAGTTAAATTGCAATTACAAAATCATATTGTTCTAATTGTCTTCTTGAATGTTCTTCTATTTGCTCTTGCATAGGAGATGTAGTTAATATTAGTGCAGTATTATTTAATTCATTTTTTCTGTTTAAAATCATTTTTATATTATCTATAGTTACAGTTATATTTTTATTTTCTAGTACTTTAATTGTATTATTTACAGCTGCTATATCATGACAACCAACAATATCTAATAATTCGATAAAGTTTCTTGGAGATAACTTGAAGTGTTTTTCATATATATTTTTTAAAGTAGCATTCATCTGCGAATATGCCAGGCTGCCAATTAATGCACCAGGTTTTCTAGATAAAGTTTTTTTGAAGTGCATAATATCAATACTCCATTGTTGGTTACCATGTAATCTAATGTGAGTTGCTATTAAATTATTTTCAAAGAATATATCTACTCTATCAATAAATATCTTTATATCAACTATTTTTCCTACTAGATGGTCTGGCAGAGAATACCTGTTTTGTAGATAAGATATTGTAGATAGTTTATCTACTCTAGCATATATATTTGTACAGTTTACATACTCTGGCATAAGTGGAGATAAATATTTTTTCTCTTCTTCTAGTAATTCAGAAGGAGATGTATTATTTAAGTATTTAGTTTTAATATTATTATGTTTTTCTAATCTTGAATTTAATCTTCCTATTGCCAATTCTAAATTATCAAATGTATTACAAGCAGAAAATGCTTTTCTTCTCACAAATTCAACACTTCTTTCAACATGTCCTTTTTCATCACCTGATGCTATATTACAAAAGCGATATTTAAACCCATAGTATACAGATAGTTGTTTAAGTGCTATTGTTGCTTCTTTTTCTGTTCTTCCTACAAATTGTGCAACTGCAACTTTCATATTGTCATATACCATAGTTTTAGGTACGCCAGCTATATATTTTAAAAATTTAATATGTGAGTCTACAAAACTCTGTGTATTTTCATTTGTGTATAAATATGCATGTCTAAAACCAGATTTTGCTAAAGTAAATACAGCCATTTTAAATTTAATCATTTGACTTCCAAGGATTAATTTAACATCTCCCCAGTCAAATTCACAAACTTGTGCAAATTCATATATTTGTTTAATAAATGCTTCTTCTGAATTTACATTTGTTTTGTATTTTTGTACATATTGAGCAACAGAAGGGTAACTTAGGGTAAATCCCATTTCCAGTAGTTCTTCATACATGTCAGTTGCTTTCATAAGTAATTTAATATTACCAGAAGTCCTTTTGTTTTCATTTTCATTTAAGAATTTATTTATTATTTCTTTTACTTCATCCGTCATAACAATAGTTGGTCTACCTTTACAATTATACTTAGGTGCTTCTGTCATATTTTCTATTAACTCAAATTTAGAAACTCCGTCTTCAATTAATTCTTTTTTGTTTTCTAAAAATTCATTTATGTATGATTTAACCGTGTTTTTAGATATTTTAAGTTCTCTTGCAATCTGTTTTTTCCCTTTTTCTTCAATAAAATGCAATCTCAATATTTCTATTTTTTGTCCTAACATTATCATTTCCTCCTAGTTCCTCCTCATACTTTATGAGGATAATTATATCATCTAGGGGGGTCAGTTTTCGATTATATTAGGGGGTCACTTTTAGTCTATCATATACACAAAAGTAAATTAACAGTAGAGTGGGCTTTAAGAGGAATTGATAATCCAATTGGTGTTTCTAGTTATGAAGTAACTAGAAAATTACCTACAGAATTGGAGAAGTTATTACCAACAGAAGAGGATATAAATTTGCATATAGATATTAGTGAAGATGAAACAGAAGGTATTGAAGAATAATTTACAAATTATAGGAGAAATAAAAATGAAGTGGAAAAATGTAACAGGATTTTTTACAGAAAAACAAAAAAAGTATACTAGTAAATATTTAGAAATAAAAGATTATAATGGACAAATTAGGTACAGATAGAGATTTGTTAGAAAAATGTTTAGATTCGCATAGTGAAATATTCTTAGAAAGAGTAAAGCAAGCCTATGCAGAAGGTTTTTCTATTGGATTAAAACTAGTTGTAGAGGCTTTATTGGAAATGTAATATAAAATTTATTTAACTTTTTTACATACCTACAGAATATAATATTACCATTGCATGGTCTGACAAAAGAGTTTTTTATGTGTGATAGTTGAATAACCAATATATTTTCCTATCTTTGAATTTCATATTCTGTTTTTTTAGGAAAAACATTTCCATCACTGTTCACATATTGTTTTTGCAAAAACTCCTCATTAGCCATAACAAATTTTCCAGCATGTGTCTGCGTTGGTATCCCATTTTCTATTTCTAAAATACCATTTATTATTGTATGCGAAAAACCCTCAGGCAAAATATTTGGGCTAGAATAAGTAGCTAGACTTCTAACTTTTTCTAAATTGAATATTGTTATATCAGCGTAATTGCCAACTTTAATTGAGCCACGCCCTTTTAAGCTATACAGTTTTGCAGGCATATAAGTAATTTTTTTTATAGCTTCCTCTAACGATAGTTTCTCACTTTTAACATAGTTTTCAAGCAGAACGGCAAAGCTTCCAAAAACACGAGGATGCACACCGTTGGTATTTTGAGGATTTGGTATCATGCCATCTGAAATAACAATGGAATCTTCATGACAAACAATTTTATCAACATTTTCTTGACTCTGCAAAAAGAATATTGCTCCAAATTCTTTTGATTGAGATAACAGAAATAGACAGGTTTCAAATGATGTTAAGGAAGTTTCGCTACCAATTTGAGATAATGTTCTACCGACATATTTTTCAAATTCTTTCGGAGCTGTTGAAATCATAATTTTGTCAAAGTCTTCTTGTGTATTTCTAATTTTGAAAAACTCTATTGTTTTTTCTCTCTTACTCTTATCAGCGAATTCAATGGCTAGGTTATCAATATCAATAAAGGAAGGCAATGGTGCTAAAAGTGTGGTGCTAGATGCTGCATAAGGATAAACATCAAAAGAAATACAAATATTTTCTTTAGTTTTTAATTTTTCAATTTTTTCTAATGCCTTATCTGCAAGGTAAACATTATCGCTACCAGAGACCTTTAAGTGTGAAATATGGGCTTTAACCCCACTTGCTTTCGAAATCCCCACAACTTCATCAATGCTATCTAAAATATATTTACTTTCATCACGCATATGAAAACTTGCTATTCCATTATACTTTGCAACTATTTTTGAAGCACGTATCATTTCTTCCTTTGGCGTATATTTTCCAGGAGCATAAATCATACCAAACGAAATGCCAACTGCTCCTTGTTGCATGGCAGTTTCTACAAAACGTTCCATTTTTCCGATTTCTTGTTCTGTTGCAGGACGATTTTCATATCCCATAACAGAAGCTCTGAGTGATCCATGAGCAATAAATGATGCAACATTTACAGAAGGATTAGATTTATTTAATTGCGTTTTATAATCAGTAAAATCATTGAAAGAAAGCGAATTATGTCCAATAACAGAAGTATTATAATTTGCTATTTCTTCGTTATACTCACTTTGATAATGGATAGGTGAAAACCCGCATAAGCCGACAATTTCTGTGCCGATGCCTTGCGAAACTTTAGTAGTGTTTTCGTTATCCTTAAAGTACAGTATGTCCGAATGAGTATGACTATCAATAAATGCTGGCACAACGATTTGCCCGCCTGCATTTATAGTTTTAGTGGCAGTTTCGTTAATATTTTGCGATATTTTCACTACTTTTCCATCTGCAACAGCAATATCTGCACGAAATTTTTGACGAGAAAACCCGTCAACGATTATGCCGTTTTTAATTAATATATCATACATATTCATCCCCTGATGCATATTATAATACAAAAATACAGATTTTGTCAACATTTTAGAAAATCACACATTTATAATTATTACCGGAATAGTTGTTTCATCTTTTGATATTCCTGCATGTTGTGCAACGTAAACTTTCCCTTTATTATCATATCTAAAATATTTGTTCCCAACTGCTAATGCTAAATAATCTCCAATTGCATTTTTAAAACATACGTTTTCTTCTCCAAAACCAAACACATGATTATCTATTGTTTCTTGTTTGGTAAGCAGAATAAAACTGTCCTTAAAATACTCCTTAAATAATCTCTCAAATTCATTTTCTTTGTCTTCTTTTACAAAAAATGCACACGCTCTTGATTCAATAGAAATATCTCGCTTTAAGGTTTCTTTAAAATCTGGATATTCAGAAATATTTATAGAAGAGGAATCAATATGACCATGATCAGCAGTAACAATAACTGTAGTGTCTTTTATATTATTGCACAATCTTTCTATTTCATCATTTAACTGCTTTATTACCCTTTTTGTATAAATACTACTAGTTCCCGTTTTATGCATAATATCATCTGGGTTATCAATATATGCATATATAAAATTTCTTTTTCCATTATTACATAGCATCTGAATTTTACTTGTCATATCTTGAATAGATGTATATTTATTTTGTCCAAAAGGAAATAATAAAATAGTATTTATTTCGGGATTCTTTTCATTTATTAAAGTATCAATACTTTTATATGGCAATTTTGTTTGTGCTACATTATAACTTTCAGCTTGCACATTTGTATCTTTAATGTTATTTGTAAATACTGTCACTGTTTTATCTATATTTTTAAAATACATATCCCAACCCAACCATCCATGCTCTATCGGATCTAAAGAACTTAAAAATGATGTAGTTGAAGCTACAGTTGTGCTTGGCAACACTGAATTTATTTCTAAAAGCTTATATTTGTTAAGAAAATAATCTTCTTTTAAATTTTCAGAAAGTATTTTTGAACCTAAGCCATCCAATAAAATAACAACTATATTCTTATTTTTATTTTTATTTAAAATATCATCTACTTCTTTAATAGTCTCATGTTTATGTGACACATTAAAATATTTAAGAATTGAACAGCTTAAATTGGTGATTGATTTTTTATAAATTTCACTAAAAAAATTGTTCATCATTAGTAATTCACTCCTTTATCTGCTAATTTCGTTGTCATCAATATCTAGACTATTTATCTCTTGTATCTTTTTTACAATATTCTTATATGAATCTTGTTCAGTTTGGTGTAAAACACCATCTATTTGAGTAATATCTGTTATAAAATATTCTGAAATTAAGCCTCTTAGAACTCTTTTTTCATCTCTTGTTAGTTTATTGAATTTTGAGTGTTGTAAAATTTCATCTGATTTAGTGTGTGTTTTTATCTGTCTGTCATTTGGCCAATTCGCAGATTCATAATCAAAATAATCATCATAATCTACATCAGGTTCAAAAATATTTTCCTTTTTAACCTCTTGTTCTATTTCTTGTACTAATTCTAATATTGCTTTTCTTCTCCTATAAATATCTTTTGCGGATATTTCTTCTACTTTCATAGCTTCTAAGAACCTATCTGTAAAATTTTCTGGCAATTGTGGTAAAGTATCTGTCATCGCTATTGCCCATTTAGGATGAGGCTTATATCTTCCATTATATGTATATGCCAACTCTATTAAATTTTCCATACCCTGATTTAGGAGAGTATGTCCATCAAATATGTATCCTCTTTCCATTTCTCTTAATGGATTTTTTATAACATTCCAATCGATCCTAGCAAAAAGGTGAGCTAATAATAATTTCCTATATTCTGGAGTCATTTGTCCTTTTTCTTTAATTAGAGCTTCTACTCTACCATTTCTGTCAAAGACTACTTCTGAACTATATGCATATGCTTCTTTTTTCGAGTCTTCCCATTCACTTTTTTCTTCTTCAGCTAAGATTTGTTGATATAAATTAACCTCCATCATTTCTGTCTTTCCGTTCGTTAATTCCATAGGAATATAAAATGAAAAAGTTGGCAACCAATCAGGGAGATTATCTCTATCACAATTTAAAAATACGCTTATATCTATATCTGAATATTTATCGATGAAATCTCGATATTCTGTATCCGCCAGCCCCCCTAAGCATACTATTGCTTCAACTTCTGGATATTTTTTTAGCCTTTCTATAAATTCTTGAATTCTAGCTTTAGCTACAGGTTTAATGTTTTCTGTTTGAATATTATTTAACATTTCTACATCCCCTTTTTTCTACATCCTTAAATATTCTTATCTTTTTCTAAATATATTTAAAATCTATGTAATGTTTGTTTATACCACAAACATATAAATTAGGAATTATTCCGTTTAAGTTAGCTAAGCTCATAATTGCATTTTTATCAGCTGTATTTATAGAAAATATATTTACAGAATATTTATTATAATCTTTTATATATTTTTCATTTACATCTGTAACATCTACACAAAAACTCGTCATATTCACTCCACCTACAATTGGGCAAAATTCTTCATCAAATTTTACAAATCCTTTACTCGTTTTAGGATATCCATATGCATAGCCTAAATTTAATAGCCCAATTTTGCTGTCTCTCTTTGCAATAAATCCAGAAGAATATCCTAAATGCTGACCCTTTTTTAAGTAAATGATATCTTCAAAAAATGTGTTAAATTCCATTGCTAACTTCAGCTCGTCCTCTAATAAAAACATATCGATTAATCCATACAATCCTAATCCTACTCTTAAACCATCTAGAAAAAACTCTTTACCATGGCAAAATGCATAGCTACCACCAATATGTAGAAGAACATCAGGGTAATTTCTCATTGCTTCTTTAAATTGTTCTAATTGTTTTACTGAAGATATATAATCAGCATTATCATATAGGTGCGTATATGCATAACGTATGTTTAGACTATTATCCTTTATATATTGCATAATTATCTCCACATTACTGATATCACAACCACTTCTTCCGATGCCAGTGTTGATTTCTAAATCAAATTTAATATCCTTGTTTGTTCTACTAATTAATTTTAAATGTTCTATTTTATAAACTGTAGGAATTAGATTTAAGTTTGATATGTCATCAATGTTATCAATATTAGGCGGAAATAGTAATAATAAATTTTGATCAAATCCATTTTTCCTTAATAAATTAGCCTCTTTTATATCTCCTAATGCAAATGTTGTAACATTCGCTTTTCTACATGCTTTTGCACTTTCTAATAAACCATGTCCATATCCGTCTCCTTTGATAACAGCAATTATTTCAGTATCACCTATATAAGACTTAATTTTATTAATATTGTCACAAATGTGCTGACTATGAATTATAACTTCATTTTTTAAAATTTTTTTCATTATCTTTCCATTTCTATGTCAACTTGAGGCTGACTTTTCTTAATTTGTATGCCATCCTTCATATCTACAATTTCAATCCCTTTCTCTTTTAGTGCTTCTCTAATTGCATCGGCTCTTTTCCAATCTTTATGAGATCTTGCGACCTCCCTTTCTGCTATTAAGTTTTTAGTTTTTATATCTAGAGTATCTCTAATATCAATGCTTTCCTCCTTATTTTCTCGTTTCAATATTTTTTCCAACGAAACATCTATACCTAAAACAGTATCAAATTCAGCAATTAAATCTGCATATTGTTTAGATTTATTAGGAGTTCTGGCTATTTCCCATAATATACTCATAGCTTTAGGTGAATCTAAATCATCATTCATCGCTTCCAAAAATACTTTTCTATAATTTTCAATTTCTTCATTTGAAGTCACATTGCTTCCTTGAGCATGTTTTTTTACTTCTTCTCTTAATCTGTTTAATCCTTTTTTTGCACCTTCAAGACTTTTAAATGTAAAATTCATTTTGTTTCTATAGTTTGCATTTAAACACAAGAATCTATAATCTAATGCATCAAATCCCTTTTCTTTTAAATCATCTAAAGTATAAGTGTTACCTAAACTTTTAGACATCTTTCCATTATCTACTGATAAAAACTCACCATGCATCCAATATCTAGCAGGTATTTTACCATTATGCCCCATAGATTGTGCGATTTCATTTTCATGATGTATTGGTATGTGGTCTATTCCACCCATATGTATATCAAATTCTTCTCCTAAATACTTTCTACTCATAGCTGAACATTCTATGTGCCACCCTGGATAACTTATTCCCCATGGACTTTCCCACTTCATTATATGATTCTCAGGTGCTTTTTTCCAAAGTGCAAAATCTAATGGATTTCTTTTTTCATCATCGATGGTAATCCTTGCACCTGCTTTTTCACCTTCTAAGTTCTTCTTTGATAAAATTCCATATGAAGGTAATTTACTTACATCAAAATATACACCTGTACTAGTCTCATATCCATATCCATTATCAATTATTTGCTGTACATATTCTATCATCTCTGGAATATGCTCTGTAGCTTTTGATATTATGTCTGGCTCCCTAATATTTAAACTCTTCAAATCTCTCAAAAAAACATTTGTATAGAATTCTGCTATTTCATATGGGTCTTTATTTGTAGCTTTTGCAGCCTTTACCATTTTATCTTCACCTTCATCAGCATCCGATGTTAAATGCCCCACATCAGTAATATTCATAACATGCTTTACTTTGCTTCCATTAGCTCTTATTGTTTTAGTTAATAAATCCATAAATATGTAAGTTCTTAAGTTTCCTATATGTGCATAATTATATACTGTTGGTCCACATGAGTATACCCTAATTTCTTCATCATTAATTGGCTTAAATTCTTCTTTTGTTCTATTAAGGGTATTATAAAAATCCATAAAAACCTCCTAAAATTATTTTTTTCATTATTACTCTCTTTTTTAAGTTACATAATATCATGGTTTAATTGTAATGTCAAGTCATCACGGTCATTTCTTAAGCATTATCTAATTCATTTATGATAATGTCTTAACAAATCATTTGAGAAAATGTCCCAACCCAAATTAAATTATAGATACTTTCAATTTAAATTTATATAATTAAAAAA
>JGI994J12354_10000314_pt1 | contig 47871 bp, 43 predicted proteins | sample IntmicLarv3ML3BL_FD_12354 | JGI IMG/M metagenome (IMG submission 12354) | reverse complement strand
TATTTTTTTCATAATTTATCTCCCCTTTAAAAATTTTTTATATCATAATTCAATATGATATTTAGTGATTAATATTATTATATACTAACAATATTTATTTGTAAAGTATTTTTTTATAAACTCTTAGAAAAAATACAATCTTTTTAATACCTCAGTATACTTATATATTTATTATAACATATTTTCCAAAATTTGCAAACTTTTTTTAAACTTTTTCACCTTTTTTTTATTCTAAGTAAAAAATATGTCTTCGATTGGCTATTTTTAGCAATAATTTTTACTAATGGCATTAGTCAATTTTTATGTCTTCCCATTTTAATTCTTTTTTTACTCTTTCAATTTGGTCGTAGGAAAACTCAACAAGTCCGATATATTTTTTGGTTTCATTTTCTAAAAGACAATCTTTTAAATTTTGTAGTATTTTCTTTCTAAATTTTTTTGTTATAAAAAACTTATGAGTCTTATATTCATCAAAGTCAAATAAAACTAATTCTTCATTTTCGTTTACAAGAACATTTACATAAGAATAATCATCAGGATAAATATTATTTTGGCATAATTTTATAAAAATATTAAAAAATTCAATAAATAAATGCTTATTATTTTCAAAGTCAGAAGCAAAATTATCTAATACTTTTCCTCCCTCCTCTGTAACCATTAAAGAAATATTCTGAAGAAAGGATATTTTCTCTTTATGTGAAAAAATTATTTTAACATGAGCAATATTTAAATTTCCCAATTTTTCTGATAGCCTAATATTTCTATCTACTTTATCTTCACGCAATCCTAAGGCTAATAATTTCCCCCGCCTTCCTGGCAAGCAAAATTTTTTTATATAATAATTTTTTCCATCTATCTCCTTTTTAAAAACGACTCTCTTGTTTTTATAGTTTTTTATACATTCTGGACCTTCATTTTTATCCTCATTTAAATATTCTAGAAATATCTCGTTCATCGTTTTTCCTCTGCGGAGTACTTTCTTATTTTCTCAAAAAGTATTCCATACAAAAAATACAATAACATTTGGTATCTTGTATAGATCATTGTAATATCAACCAATCCAATTACCTCCAACGTTACATAAGCAAAAACTGGCAACAATAATAGCGAATCTTTTATCTTTAAAGAGTAATAGCTGTAGATAAATAGCAAATATCCATGTAAAATCAAATAAATTAAAAATCCTAATATTCCACTTGATCTTATTAATTCCAATATATTATTATGGCTATGGTTTGATTTAAAAGCCTCTATTTTGGCAGATTTTTCAAGCTCATCTTTTGATGCTGCCAATTTTTCTTCTGGATTTTTTATTGAACTATTAAATGATGAAAAACCATTACCTAAAAGGGGTTTTGCTTTTATTTGCTCTATTGATTCCTTGAATAAATAAATTCTGGATATAGAAGAAGCTTCAGAGTTTATCTTCAGAAATCTTTCTTTTGAACTGCTATTGACCAACATTATCCAAATCAAAAGAGTAAAGAGTATTCCTAATTTTATAGTGGAAATCCTTTCCTCAGTTGTTGAAATAATTATCTTGACTAATAGCATCAAAACCATTCCACATAAATATCCAAATATTGGGCCTCTACTTCCAGTTAAAATCATAGAGAATAAAAGAGGCGTAATTATTAAGGAGAAACTTTTTTCTTTTTTAAATATATAAAAAAATGTAAAAATAATTAACATTAGTGCTGCTGTTGCTCCCCAGTTAGTTGGGTGTCCTGAAGAAATTCTTTCAAACCGAAACCCTCGATTTACCCAGAGTAAAAGGGAAGAGAAAGTTGGTATCGTTGCAGACATTGCACCCACCACTATTATTTTTCTCAAGAATAATTTAGGTATTTTTAATTGTATAAAAACCCACAAAAAGAGATATGCATAGAAGATGTTTTTATAGTATTTAAAATTTAAATTGTTCTCCTTGTTTAATAAATAATTTATCCCCAAGTATATTCCTGTTATGAGGAGAAGAAAACCAATAACTTTCTCTCCCATTGAAATATTTTTATAATTGTATTTTATAAAAATATATAGCCCTGTCAAAGCCACTATCCACTGAGTATTTACCCAAGAATTTTTGAAAAGATAAAATGGAATCGTTAAAATAATTATTTCATAGATTACTTGCTTTTTATTTGATTTTACTGTAAAGATCATCTCTTTGATGTTCTCATGTTTAATGTTTTCAGAAAGCATCCACAGAAATGCGAAAATTATTGTCCCCAGTGTAAGTAATACAAGTAAAGTTATGTTTCTTTCCATCAATTTTCCAAAAGCTATTCTTTCACATAAAATTCTCCAAACCACCAGAGGCACCAATAAAAATCTAAAAATTTCTTCATAATTATCTTTTTTATCTGCCAAAATTTTCATAAAATTTCCACACGAGACTAAGAACCCAATAATGATAATAAAAAAATTAATATAAAATTTGAAATTTTGCACGGGCATTTTTCCATTATTAATAAAAAATGCTCCAAATAAAGTTATACCTAAGACGGAAAACAGTCCTCTCAAATATTTTTCATTAAATACGAAAAAAAATAAGCCATTCCCCAGTACTATAGCAAAAATGACAGTTAAAATTAAATGATTATTTTTAATATTCACCAATAATTTTAATATATTCTCATTAAAGTACAAAATATGTATTGAAAATACACTCCATACTAGTATAAGAAAGAGTTCCAAATTATTTTTTTCATTTTTATTCACAGTTATCTCCACATAAATCATCAATTATTTTTTCATACTCTTTTATTGAAGTTTCTAAATCAAAATATTTTGCACGAGTAAATCCGAAATCTTCATATTTTTTTATTAAAGTTCTGTCAATAGATAGGCTGAGTATTTTATCTGCGAGCTCTATCGAATTTCCTACTTCAAATAATAAGCCATATTTACCTTCATCCAGTATCTCACTCGGACCCACTGGACAGTTTGAAGAGATAACCGCTTTTTTTAAGCACATGGCCTCAATTAAAACTAAGCCAAACCCCTCTTCTTTTGAACTCAAAATAAAAAACTCAGCTGATTTTAGCCAGACATAAGGATTTTTTTTCATCCCTAGTAAAATAACTTCACCTTTCAAATTGTGTTCTTCTATAATATCTTCCACATTCTTTCTGCCAGGACCATCTCCAATAATATATAATTTATAATTAAATCCCTTTAATCTTGCTCTTGAATATCCTTCAATAAGAGTTCTATAATCTTTTTTGCCATGATCTAATCTAGAAATTGTTAATATGTACTTTTCTTCCAAGAGATTTTTTTCATCTGAAGTTAGCCTTTCAAAATTAGTGGCTTCTTTTTTTATTCTGTCTAGATCAATAGGATTATATAGCACTTTTATTTTTTTTTCCAGATCTGGTAATAATTTAACCATTTCTTTTTTCAAATTATTGCAGACTGCGACCACAACATCATACTTATTGGCATCCTTTTCATATCTGCTTATTTTAGAGGTCTTATTTCCATATTCTGCCATGGATAAATGTCTACAAATAATTTTTCTTTTTGATTTCAATTTATTAATATATTTTCTTGCTCCTCCATTAAAGTCAATGAATACATCTATTTCACCAACTTTTTCCCTTAAATCATTCAAATATTTTGTACACTTTTGCTCTCCTATTTTAAGATTTTTCCATAGATAATAATTATATTGCAATTTATCTAAGATATTTCTTTTCTTTTTTTCAGAGCATTTTCTTACTTTTAGAACCAACTCTACTGGTCTCAAAAAATATACCTTTATATTGGAAGGAATGTCATCTAAAAAAGTATTCTCAATATTTTCATCATCAATAAATAAAAAAATATTATACTTTTCGTGATCCAAATTTTTTAATAAATTTAGCAGAACTATTTCCCCTCCTCCCATTGAGAGAGTTCCATTTTTTATTACTATATTTTTTTTCATTAACTATATCCCTTTTTACTTAATTCTAGTTCAACTTTCAATGCATTTATAGTTTTTGTCATCTCATCCCTATTGTATTGATTCACACTTATATGATGATTATCATTTTTAAACAATTTGACATCTACATCACAGAAAATATTGTGAGCCTTCTTCCTTCCTGCTGCCGAATAAATAAAATGATCTCCATTTTCATTTTTAAGTTTTTCTGGATGTGCATATACGACTATTATGCTTTTATTGTATGTGGAAGCCACATGAACTATAGATGTATCTGGAGTTATCACTAAATCGGATATTGAAATATAAACTGCTGCATCCAAAATCCCATCTATCTTCTCGGGAATAATTACATTTTCTCTCCAATCTTTTACTTTTTCTACTTCATCACGCTTTCCATTATGATGCAGAAGAATTATGGTCCAATCATGAAAGTGTTCAATTAAATTTTGCAATGTTTCTATAGAAAAACATCTATGTTTACTGGCACCATAGGGGTTTATTACTACAACTTCTTTCTTTTCAAATTGAGCCTCTAATTCTGTTCTAAGGAGATTTCTTTGCTCATCAAAAAAAATATCATAGGAAGTATCTATTGGATCTGGAATTCCTATTTTTTTCAAAATAGTAGAGTGTGATTTAATTAAGTGAGCTTTTTCATCAAAGTCTTTCCCCCTGTTTGCTGAAAGATCAAACAGTTTCCAACCCTCTTTATCTATTCCAATATTAAATCTAGCTCCACAATTTCTTATGAATTTGAGCTCTCTCTCTTTTGTTTTTTCTCTTATATATATCATTAAATCATAATTTTCATTTTTTATAGTTTTTGCAATTATGTTTAAATTTTCATCCTGATAATCAAAAATTCTATCGACATAAGGGTTAAAATTTAAGATTTCTTTAGTAACTCCTTTTAATACTGTGTGGATTTTAATTTCAGGATATTTCTTTTTAATTTCTCTAAACATGAAAGATGTAATTACTGTATCTCCTATTTTTCCACCTTCATTGGAGATGAGAATTGACCTTATATTATTCTCTTCTATAAAACTATTCCCATATACTGGAATGATATTTATTTTTTTCCCATAGTACTTTTTATAAAAAAATAATCTTTTTTCTCTAAAAAAAAGTTTCACCCTTTTCAAAAAAAACTTAAACATAATCACTTCTCCGTTTTTTTCAAACAATACTCTCTTATTGTTATCTCCAATTCGCTAAAGTCAACATTATTGATATCTATATTTTTATGATTAAAACCACACACCACATTTTTTGTATTTATATATAATCCACGCCATTGTTCAGAAAGAGGAGCCCAAACTTTATAATCTATAATTTCACTTGTTTCTTTCTTTGGCGAAGCATAGACTACGATTAATTTCTTGTTACAAATTGAGGAGATGTGTACGATTCCAGTGTCTGGAGTTATAACAAGGTCTGCTATTTTTATATAAACAACACTATCCAAAATGCTGTTAATTTCTTCGGGGACAATTACATTTGTATAATTTTTAGCTATTTTTCTCAATTCTTCATCCTTATTTCCATAATATAACAAGATCCTTTTATAGTCTTTAGTTATCTCAAGAATTTTTTTTATTGATTCAAGATTAAAACTACGGTACTCTTTTGCACTATAGGGATTTATAACTATGACTTTTTCATCTGCGAACTCCTTTTTTAATTCTTTTACTTTTTTCTCTCTATCTTCATCCAAATACAAGTCATACATGACATCAGCATTTTTTATTCCAAACTTAGACAATATTAATTTGGTTATTTGGGAGATATGAGCATCTCTTTTTACTTCTATTCCTTCTTCCACAGTTATGTTAAAAATTTTCCAATCCTTTTTGTTCATCCCGAAAAGATACTTAACAGAGCATTTTTTAATAAATTTCAAGTCACTTTCTTTAATTTCATTTGTTAAATGCACCATTAGATCATAATTTTCACTTTTAATTTTTTTTGCTATTTTATTTAAATTCTTTTTATCATATTCAATAAATTCATCAATGTTTTTATTGTATATCACTATATCCTTTGCACTACTATTTTTAACTAGAAGAGAAATTTTTATATTAGGATCTTTCTTTTTAATTTCCCTAAAAATAGGTGTTTTCACAAGTAAATCTCCTATTCTATCACTTGTAGTCACCACTGCAATTTTTTTTATATTTTTTTCTCTGATAAAGTCTTCTCCTATCTCAATATTTCCAATTCCTTTATCATGTATTAGCCTAAAAACCCTCATTCTTATTGACCGAAAAAACAATTTCCATTTTCTCTTGTAAAATTCAAATACTAATTTTTTATTTTCCACAATTTCTCCATAAACTATTTATTGTCAACATCATAGTCACCTCTATTTTTTTTCCTAAAGTCCCTTATGATTTTTACTAGTTTCACTCGCTTTATTTTTTTTACAAAATTTGCAAGATAATAATAAAAATTCTTTTTATATGGGTAAGTCACCTTCAAATAATGCTCACTTATAAAAGTGATCATATCATAATGAGCTCTATAGTTTCCAAAAATCATTTTTTTTCCTTGAGTATCCAAAATTTTTAATTGATTATCATCTAAATAGAAGTTCCACACATTCATATCGCCATGATAAATTCCAAGTGAATGTAGTATTTTGCAAATTTCTATAATTTCACCCCTATAAATATCATGTCTATAATCTAAAAAAATTCCAACTGATTCCCCATCACAATACTCCATTAATAAACTGGAATAAGTTATCATGCCAAATTTTCTTTTGATTATTGCCACATAAGGAGTTACATATTCTTTTATGTCCAATTTTTCTATATGATGTCGGAGATTTTTAAGTGTTGTTGCTGCTTCTCCTAGTTTAAAAAGAGTCATTATTTTCCTTTGGAGCAATCTGAATTCATTTCTTGGTTCTTTCAATACATATTTTTTATCATCAATAGAAATAAGAGCTACATAGTTTCTTTTTGTATCTTTAAATGTTTTTATAACTTTAAATTCTTTATTTATTATTTTTTCTCCCAAAGAAAGTTCAAAGTCCTCAAAATAATAAATTTTGAATTTTTTATATTTTTTTTCTTTCAAATTCATAATCATTCCTATGTTTTTATTCCAATACCATATATTTTATTGCTGCTTCCATTTCAATAAAATCAAAATTATTTATATCAATTGTATCATTATCTATATTATATTTACTAAGTTTTCCATCTGGAAAGATAACCTTACATTTATTTTTAGTGTGAGGATACCAAATTTTGTAATCACTCCATTCGGTCAATTGAGTCTTAGGGTATTGATACACAGCAATTATTTTTTTATTATAAGCAGAGGCAATATGGACAATTCCTGTATCTGGAGTTATGACCATATCAGCAATTTTTACATAGATCGAACTATCTAAAATTGATTCAATTTTTTCAGGAACTATGACATTGTCAAAAGCTAAACTTAATTCTTTAACTTTTTCATATTTATCATCATAATATAAAATTATGACTTTCCACCCCAATTTTTTGAATACTTGAACAATTTTTTTTGTTGTCTCATCTTTAAATTCTCTTAATTCTCCGGCTCCATACGGATTCAATAATAAAATATTATCATTTTTGAACATCTCTTTTAATGTCATTATTTTTTGTTCTCTCTGTTCCCCCAAATATAAATCATAAGAGGTATCTGTTTCTTTTTTTACACCTATTTTACTCAACAAAGACTTGTACCACAAAGTAAGATGATCATTGTATTTAAAATCTTTTCCTTCTTCTATTGACAAATTAAATAAATTCCAACCGATTTTGTTAATTCCACAATTAAACTTAGCTTTGCAATTTCTTATAAATCTCATTTCTTTTTCTCTAACTTCTTCAGTCATGAAAAGCAACAAATCATATTCTTTATCACTAATTTCTTTTGCTAAATTATCAAGATTTTTTTTATTATAGTCAAATATTTTATCTACATTAGGGTTATATTTTATTACCTCTTTTGCATTTCCTCTGGCAATTACCCCCAAAATTAAATAAGGGTAATTTTTTTTCAACTCCCTAAAGATGAAGGAAGTCACCACCATATCTCCAATTTTACCAGTTTTATTCACGATGACAACAGATTTTATATTGTTTTCCAAGATAAAGTTATCACCCAGTTGAATAAAACCCCTTCCTTTATCATAAAGTTTTTTTGTTAACAATAACCTTATTTCTCTCAAAAAATCTTTAATTTTCTTTATAATATATTTATAAAGCATTGTGCTTTACCCCTTATTTATCAACATTCCTATTTTTTCTCGCATTTCATTCATTTGGAAATCATTTACATCAAAATCATCATAAGTACTTTTTCTTTTGGGTGCAAACACTAATAAACTATTCCTATTTTCTTTGGGTCCCCATACTTTGTGACCACTTCCCAAAATTCCGCCATCATATTCATATACTCCAATTATTTTTTTATTAAAGGCATCAGCAATATGAATAATTGAAGTATCTGGACTTACTACAAAATCTGCCAAAGAAATATACATTGCACTATCTAATATACTTTTTATCCCCTCTGGAACAATCATATTGGAAAAATTTTTGGCAATCTCATTTACTATATCATATTTATCCCCATGATACAATATTAAAGTTGGGACTCCTTTCAATTCTTTTAATATTTTTTCGATGGTTTCTTTTGTAAAATTACGATGTTTGCTAGCACCAAAAGGATTTAAAACCACAAGTTTTCTCTCTTTATGGATTTCTCTAATTTCTTTTATTTTTGTCAATCTTTTCTCATCAAAAAATATATTGTATGAAATATCCATATTATCTATATTCAACCCAATTTTTTTTAAATATGCTAAATATCTTTTGGAAATGTGGTTATTCCATTCAAAATCTGTCTCTTCATCCACTGAAACATCAAATAATTTCCAGTTTTTTTTGTTAAGCCCCATATTAAACTTTGCTTTGCTCTGGTTAATAAACATAATCTCTTGAGGTTTTATTTCTTCATAAAATTCAACCAACAAATCATATTTTTCTTCACTAATATTTTTGGCTAAATTTTTTATTTGAGAAAAATTCCCTTCATAAGAATATATTTTATCAACATATGGACTAAACTCAATAATATCTTTTCCTCCACCTTTGGCTATTACTCCTATTTTTATGTTTGGATATTTTTTTTTAATTTCTCTAAACATAAAAGAGCTAACTACCATATCTCCAATTTTACCATCTGCTCTGACAAATAAAATTGACTCAATATTATTTTTATCAATAAAATTACCATTCAAATCTGGAATTTGACCCCTATCTTTATTATCCCATATTAGCCTGGCTATTTTAATTCTAAATTTTCTTAACGCTCCTTTTAACATTCGATTAAGCTTTCTTAACATCAATACTCCGTTTTTTTCTTTTTTCTCTATTTATTGCAATAAAATTGTATTTTCCACTTACCTTTCTCCTAAAATGTAAAATTTTATTTTTGGGAAAAATAGCCACACGCCTTATGTAATACAAGTCATCAGAAAAACATTCAGAACCAAAATTAGTTGTTACTGCATAAATATACCCTGCGTCTTTTACTATTTCTTTAGCATAATCAGTACTAAGACCATATGGATAGGCAAAAGAGAGCGCCTTTTCATTAATTATATCTTCCACATCTTTTTTAGATTGAAATATTTGCTTTTTTATTTCTTCTTTTGTTATGGTGGATAATCTGCTATGATTTAGTGTATGTCCACCAAATTCTATTCCATATTCATGCATTTCTTTTATCATTTCCTTCGTCATCATAGGAAATTTATTTTCTTGATATTCATCCACATCCCATCTATTGTAATTTTCTCTTGTGACCAAATAAATAACGGCTTTAAATTCCAACTCCTTTAAAATTGGAAAAGCTAATCTGTAATTATCTTCATATCCATCATCAAAAGTTATTATTACGTATTTTTTATCAAATCTGTTTTTGTAGTTCATTTTTTCCAAATCTTTGAAAGTCAGTGGAATAAATTTATTTTTTTTCAAATAATGCATTTGATTTTTAAAATTCTCTAATAGTGTGTATGTATAACAACAGCCTTTATCCTCTTCCTGGTCAATTATTCTATGATACATTAATATTGGGATATCATATTTAATTAATTTTACATACTGATTGGAATAGTGCCTGTCTAAAATAATTGTATCTCCTTTATTTTTGGTATTTATAATTCTATCTTGAAGTTTTATTTTATCTTCTTCAATTGTATTGGAAGAAATAACAGCAATTTTTTTCAATTTACAATATATTTTTAATAATATACTGGGATTTATGTTAAAAAAATGTACTACATTTATGTCATTTTTTTTAATTAATTCTTTTATGTTAAAAAAGCCAGTTTCAACAGTTGATAGCACTTTTGGGTTTTCCATTCTTTCCAAATTTTTTATTAAACTATCATAGTTTTCTTTTTGCAAATGAACTAAAAGTATATTCATAAATATTTTCCTCAATTTAATTTATAGATATCAAACAACATCACATTTTACAACGTTTATATAAAAAAATCAAATAATTTTACTTTACCCATTTAAAAAATCATAGGCAAATTGTGCTGCTACTGCCGCTCCTACTTCCAGTGCCTTTTCATCTACAGTAAAACATTCGTGATGATTGCTTCTCTCCGATCCAGGTACATTCCAACTTCTTGCGCCAATAAATCCATAGACCCCTGGAATTTCTTCTGTAAAATAAGAAAAATCTTCTGATGCTGTGAGTTTTTCCATTTCAACCAAAATATCCTGTCCATAAAGCTTTACAGCAGCATTATTGGCGATGTCGACCAATTCTTTATCTTCATTTATTACTGGTCCTGTTACATAACTATAGTTTAACGTCCCTTGACAACCATAAGCCTTGGGGATATTTTCTACCACTTCTCTTATCATTTGCTCTACTTCCATTCTAATGGCCTTGCTAAAAGTTCGCACTGACCCCTCTAAAATAGCTTTATTGGCAATGGTATTATAACTTTGACCTGCCTCTACCACTCCTATAGTAACTACCAAAGGATTTATGGGATTGTTTTTTCTGCTCACTGCTGACTGAATTCCCATTATAACATTGCTGGCTGCCAAAACAGCATCATGTCCATGATGTGGTGATGAGGCATGAGCTTCCAATCCATTTATTTCCACTTTGAACAAATCTGCCGAAGCCATTCTTTCCCCATAAGACATATTTATCTTAGGAGAATCTATTGTTGACCAAACATGAACTCCGTAGACAGCGTCTACGCCCTTAGTAATCCCTTGTCTTACCAATTCAACTGCTCCCACAGCCAACTCCTCAGCTGGTTGAAACAATATTCTAATTGTTCCACTTAAATCATCTTTTATTTCATTCAAAATTTTTGCTGCACCTAGCAGCATAGATATGTGAGCATCATGACCACAAGCATGCATTTTACCTTCGTTTTTGGAGGCAAAGGATAATCCTGTTTTTTCATTTACACTCAAAGCATCAATGTCAGCTCTCAACATAATAGTCCTGCCATCTTTCCCACCTTTTATTGTTCCATAGCAACCATAGTAGCCATTTTCAAAGGTATTAACTGGTATTCCCATTTCTTCCAAATCTTTTATTAGAGATTTAGTTGTCTCCTCCTCTTCCAAAGTCAACTCTGGATAAGTATGGTAAAAACGTCTTCTTTCAACTATATAATCTCTATATTTTTCTGATAATTCTTTTATCAACATTAATAGAATACTCCTTTTTTATTTTTTCTCAGCCAAATAATCATGAGCAAATTGTGCATATAAAGCTGCTCCTCTATGCAACGAATCTTCATCCACTGTAAATTTATCGCTGTGACTATGATGAGTTATTTGCTTTTCTTTATTTCTTCCACCAACAAATCCATAATATCCTGGAATTTTTTCCATAAACAATACAAAATCCTCTGATTCCATTGAAATTGGTATTTCCTTAAGACATTCTTCGCCATACAATTTTATGGCTGCATTAGTAGCTATTTTATGCAAGAATTCATCTTTATTTATGACAGGATTCAGATATTTTTTATATTCTAATCTTACTTTACAACCTAATATATCAGCTGAATCATCAACTATTTTCTTGAAAAGTTCACTCACCTTAGTTCTCATCTCTGCTGAAAAAGTTCTGATGGTTCCTTCCATTTCTACATTATTAGCTATTATATTGAATCTTTGCCCACCTTTCATTGTACCTACAGTCACAACCAAAGGATTTAGAGGATCGTTTAATCTGCTTACTATATTTTGAAGATTCATAACTATGGATGCTGCTGCAACTATGGCATCATTTCCTGCATGGGGTGCTGAACCGTGAGCACTGGTTCCTTCCACTATTATTTTGAAGTTATCGCAAGAAGCCATTCTATTTCCCTTTTCAAGACTCAGAAAAGGTACGTCTAAAGTCTCCAATACATGTATTCCAAATATTGCATCTACACCATCAAGTTCACCTTTTTCTATATAATATTCTGCTCCATAATTGGTTTCTACCCCTGATTGGAATAATAATTTTACCTCTCCTTGTAAATCTTCTTTTGTTTCATTCAAAATTTTTGCTGCTCCGAGCAACATTGATATATGTGCATCATGACCATGTGTATGGGTTTTTCCTTGATTTTTGGAAGCAATTGGAAAAGAGTTCACATCTGTCCTTAGCGTTACAGTTTTTCCAGAAATTCCTCCCTTTATTGTTCCAACGACTCCTTGCATTCCATCATAGATAGTTGTTTTTATTCCCATTGCCTCTAATTCAGTTATTACAGTCTTCGTTGTGTCGTATTCTTCCAGAGATAATCCGGAATATTGATGAAAATATCTTCTTTTTTTAATTATATAATCACTATATTTTTCAGCTAAATTTTTTATATCCATAATTCTATCAAGAGAAATTAAATTTTTCTCCGTCCCCCTCTCAAATTTATATTTTTAACGAAATCTTGCTAACACATTGCTTAACATTATAAATACACTAAAGTTGAACTAAAAAATATTCCATTAAACCTTTTTTATTTTATCATGTATTTGTATAATAAAATCATAAAAAGCGGTAATTATGGAACAGAGAAATTATACTATAAAAACCAGTAAAAGTAAACACTTAACATTTATTAACTAAGGACCAAGAATAAACATTGCAGCTATATGAAAAATTATTGCACGAAGATTTACAGAACTATTATTAATTTAGATGTGATATTTTTATATTGATTATAAGCAAGTAATTCTCAACAAAACATAAATCCTCTGAACAATAAATTTTAATAATTTTTTATTAAAAAAATGGCATCTTTTAAATATTAGATACCATTTTTCTCAAATTTTTCTATTGATTAAATTCTCCTGCTGCTTGCATTTTTTTGAATCCATCCACTCTATCTGGAAAATATTTTTCAAGAAGTTTTAGATATTCTCCATTATCTCGCAATTTAACTATTACCCCATTGAATTTTTCTGCCATAGCTTCTTCTCCTTTTTTGAAAGCTATGGAAGCACCAGGTTTTCTGTCTTCAAGTATGTCAAGTAATTTTATCCCTTTCATTGTCTTTAAGTATTCTTTTCCACTTTCATCAGATATAATAACTCCGTCTATTTTTCCAGCTTGAAGATCCATCAAAGCTCCTGTCCACGTATTATATAATTGAGGAACTCCACCTAAATTATTACAAAATTCTTCTTGAATTGTCCCCATTTGAATTCCAACTTTTTTTCCTTTAATTTCTTCTTTACTTGTCAAAGTTGTATTTTCATTTACCAACAAATAATGCTCTGCCATTGTGAACATATAAGGTATAGTAAAAGCGACAGCATTTTTTCTCTCTTCTGTTTGTGACATTCCAGCTATTACTGCATCAATTTTACAACCTTGTAATGCTGCCAAAAGTCCGTCAAATCTCATATCTTGCCATTCTAAATTTAGACCTAATTCTTCGCACATAAGTCCCATGAATTCTACATCAAACCCTGTTAATTTACCATCTTCAAGATATTCATATGGCTTAAAGTCTGCATTGGTTCCAACATAAAATTTTTCTGTACCAAAAAGTACAGGTGACACTAACAACAATAATACTGATAATAATTTTTTCATTTTGAATCCTCCTAAATTTCCATAATTTTTATATTTTTTTGCTTTTTCCTAACAATTTTACTAATATTGCCTTTTGTGCATGAACTCTATTTTCTGCTTCGTCAAAAATCTCATTGGCATGTTCTTCAAATACTTTGGCAGTTATTTCCTCTTCTCTATGTGCTGGCAAACAATGTAGGACGATAGCATCACCTTTAGCTACTTTCATTACTTCATCATTTATTTGATAATTTTTAAAGACTTCTTTTCTCTTCAGAAATTCTTCTTCCTGCCCCATAGATGCCCACACATCAGTGATTAATACATCTGAATCTTTTGAAGCTTCTATTACATCTTCTGTCATCAAAAATGAATCTCCATATTTTTCCAAGTCTTTTAATACTTTGGAAGTTAATTGATAACCCTTTGGACAAGCAAGGCTAAATTTCATTCCCAAAGTCATACAGCCAAAAGCCAAAGAATTAGCCATGTTATATCCATCACCTATGAAAGTAACTTTTAGATTTTTAAAAGTTCCCTTATATTCTCTTATGGTCATCAAATCTGCCAATACCTGGCATGGGTGAGCATAATCTGTGAGCCCATTTATTATAGGAATTGAACCATATTTTACCAAGTCGTCAATCTCCTTTTGAGCAAAGGTTCTTATCATTATTCCGTCCAAATATCTTGACAAAACTCTTGCAGTATCCTCAATTGGCTCACCCCTTCCTATTTGTAAGTCATTGGCATTTAAAACCACCGCATTTCCACCCAATTCGCACATTCCAACTTCAAATGAGACTCTAGTTCTTGTAGAAGATTTCTGAAAAATCATTCCCAAAGTTTTTCCTTGAAGGTGCAGATGAGGTATTCCATGTTTTTTTTCATACTTCAATTGATCTGCCAAATCTAAAATCTCCATAATCTCTTTTTCTGACAAATCTGATATTTTTAATAAATGTTTCATTTTTCATCTCCTTGTATTTTCAAATTTTTTAATAATTTTTTATTATTTTAATTCATATTTTAGGAATTCTGAGACTCTTCAAATTCTTTTTTTATTTCACTTAATAATATTTCATCTTTTAATACATCTATCGCTGTCAAAGCCATTGCAATGGCTGCCTCTTCCATTCCCTTATAGGCTTCTTCTGCCACACTAGCTTTAGCGGTTTCCACACTATGTCCTGTTAAGTGTTTTGTAGTCAATGGAAAATAGGGGTGAATTGCTGGACAGCAATGACTGACATCTCCAGTATCTGTAGAACCCGTCGAATCAAGTGACCTTATATCTGTGATACCTTGCAATCTTAAATTTCTTTCATAAGTATCTGACAATTTTTGATTAGTCACCAAATCAGCAAAACTAGTCTCATAGTTTTCAATTTCCAAAGTGGTACCTGTAGCAATGGCTGCACCTTTAGCACAATTTTTCACCTTCTCCACCAAAATTTTCAAATCTGTCAATTTTGGAGAGCGAACATAAAAATTTGCCACTGCCAAATCTGGGATTATGTTAGCCGCTGATCCTCCATTGGTAATTATACCATGAATCCTTGCATCTGAAGGAGTTTGTTGCCTTAGTGCGTTTATATTATTAAATAACATTATTACCCCATCTAGAGCATTTATTCCTTCATAAGGAGCACTAGCTGCATGTGAAGTCTTCCCTCTAAATGTAAATTGAATTGCCTCCATTGCCTGAGAAACTCCACTTCTATAGTGAGCCTCGCTTTTAGGATGTGCAATCATTACTATATCAATATTGTCGAATATTTTGTGCTCCACCATATGGACTTTAGCCCCGTTAGTCTCTTCAGCAGGAGTTCCTACCACTAGTAATTCACCTCCTAAATTTCCCATTACTTCCTTTGCTAAAACAGCAGCCATATCACTGGTAACACCCAAAATATTATGCCCACAACCATGTCCGATCTCTGGAAGAGCATCATATTCAGCCAGAAAAGCTATCCTTGGTCCAGATTTACCAGTAGAATATTTTCCAATAAAGGCTGTTTCTAATCCTGCAATCCCAGCTTCCACTGTAAATCCATGTCTTTCTAATATTTTTTTGTGAGCTTTGCAAGCTTTATATTCTTTGTTTCCCATTTCAGGGTTGTTGTAAATATATTCGTTTAGCTCTTTAAAATCTCCCAGATAATTTTTAAATATTTTTCTTAATACTTCAACCATTTTTATTTCTCCATAAAAATTAAAATAAAAAACCAAAACACATTATCTTAAAAATGTACTTTGGTTAAATAGTTTTTACTATTAAAATCATTGCTGCTCAAATATAATTTATTATATTCTATAAAAATATTATTCAGTTATTAATATAATAAATAAGAAAAATTCTCTAGAAATAAAAAATCATTGCACATTAGAAAGATAAGAAATTATTATATTATTTAAATAAATTCCTTCTCCTGCTCCTTAATGCAAATAACATTTACTTCCCTCCAATTTCAATTTTTTAAAGTATATCATTGAAAAAAAATATTGTCAATAATATTTTTAAGAGAAATTCTAAGAAAAATTTTAATGGTTTAATTTTAAGTAATTTTTTCCAAAAATATAATCAATAATAATAAAACCACATTTTGATAAATACATGTGCTTGTCTGTGTGCTGATAAAAAGCATAAAAAATTCAAACAAAAGAAGAGTAGCCTTTAAAATTCATTTTTTGTGTGCTTAACTGTGTTCAATAAAAGATGGTGGAAAGAGCATCATGTAAATTATAGAAAAATTACGATAAAATTTAGATTTCAAATCATAAATAAAACCTGATTGGAGTAATTTTATTTTAATATCTTCGACTCTTTCAGTTGTATTATATTAATAATCAAAATAAATATAATTTTACTCTTTTAAATTTAATAAATTTTTGATAAAATTACTATAAGGCAAGTGAACTCTGTCCCCATATTTATGGTGTTGCAACTTAATTTAATTAGAACTATTTATTTACCAAAAACTTTTTTTAATTGGGATATCCCTGCAATTAATACTTAATATCTTGTATAATCATTTTTCTAAATACTGTATCTCTAAAAGGGATTATTTAGGCTTTTCTATTGACTTGATCATGGCTAAATAATTTCTATTTTTATTATTAACTAAAATCTAATAAGGAGTGTGATATTTGTGAAAAATCCTCGTGGTTTTGGAAGTATCTACAAAATGAAGGACTATAAAAGAAAAAAACCTTGGAGAGTTTTATCTCCAGCCACTAAAGACATTGTCTCCGGAAAATCAAAGCGATATTCCCTAGGAACCTATAGGACAAAGCTTGAAGCAATGGAAGCTTTAGTAAAATATAATAAAACTCACTCTTTTACAGCTGAAACAAAAGAAACATTTTTTGAAATAGCTGAAAAATGGAAAGATATGCATCTAAAGATGGTTTCAATCAGCAGAAGAAAAAATATTATCAGTAGAATAAAAAAAATGAATTCTTTATATAATCTGTTTTTTTCTCAAATAAAACTTCAAGATTTGCAAAATTTCTTCAATAACTTAAATGTCTCAAGTGGAACAAAAAGAGAATACAAATCAATTTTAAATTTAATTTTCAAATATGCCTATAAACATGAATTAATTGAAAAAAATCCTGTAGCTTATATCGAATTGGGAAAATATGTAAAAGTCAGAAAAGCAAATGTATTTACAATAGAAGAAATACGAAAATTATGGAAATACCAATCTGTTCTCTGGGTTGATACCATTTTGATATTAATATATACTGGTCTTAGAATAGGAGAATTACTCTCTATAAAAAAAGAAAATGTTTTCATAAAAGATAGATACATGATTGGTGGTTCCAAATCAGAAGCGGGAGAGAATAGAATAATTCCACTACACATGGATTTAATTCCCTTAATAAAAAAACTATTAAACAAGAGCAAAACATATTTAATCGAATTTCATGAAAAAAAAGTGAAGTATGGAACCTATATTAAATACTTCTCGGAAATTTTGAAAAATTTAAATTTTACATATCATCGTGTTCACGATACCAGGCATACCTTTGCAACTATTATTGGCAGTACTAATGCTAATCAGACTTCCATAAAAAATATAATTGGTCACAGTAGCTATTTATTAACTGAAAAGGTCTATACCCATAAAAGAAAAGAAGACCTCATAAAAGCTATTGACTGTATTGAATTGAAATAATTTTATTTTAATCCTATTATCCATACAGTTTTTATCCTTAATTACAATGGTAGATTGAGACAAAATATTTTTATACAATTTCTTTGGTATTTTACTCTTTGGTATTTTCACCAAGATTATAAAATTAAAAAGTTTTAAAACTTTTTAAAAAAATCCTTGCTTTTTTTATTGTTGTAGTATAGAATAAGATTAAAATTGGATTTGTCTAATTAAATTATCTTAAATTAGGAGAAATGAGCTATGCAATTATTTAACATAATAAATGTCATATCTATTATATTGGTTATAATAATAATTATAAGCAATACAATTTCATATGTCAAAAATTATGTTAGGTATGAGAGCTAAAGTCCTGTTGGTGATAAATCATCATAATAAGCACTCTAAATTAAATCGTCAGATTATAATTTAATGCAACCTATCATAAAAAATAGGTTGCATTTTTTTTATACTTTTTTACTTAATTTTTTAACCATATATTACATAATCCTTACATTTAATCGCTTTTATAAAAAAGCATAGTCAAAATTTTAATCTTTATTTTCTAAACTTGAGGTGAAATCATGAATCTAGTATTATCATTGTTAGTAGAAAACAACCCCGGAGTTATCAACAGAGTAACTCGTCAATTTACTCACAGAGGCTATAGTATAGGAAGTCTCAATGTAGGTAAAACCAAAAATCCCAATGTCTCACAAATGACTATTGTGACTCATGGAGATAGTAATACATTTCAACAAATCCAAAGACATCTGGACAAACTCGTGGAAGTAATTGAAGTTTCTCCATTGGAGGAAAAAAATGCTATTTTTAGAGAATTAGCTTTAATCAAGCTTGAAGTTCCAAAGGAAAAACATGACTTTTTTTATGAGAATTTTAATAATTTTAATGGAAAAATTACTATGACTTCCAACAACATCTTTGTTCTTGAAGTCATTGAAGAAGAACAAAAAATCAACGATCTTATATTTAATCTCGAGGATTTTGATATTTTGGAAGTAGTTCGTACAGGGTTAACAGGAATCAAACTTTAATATAATTATTATAAAACTTAGGAGGTTTTTTTAATGGCAAAAATTTATTATCAAAAGGATTGTAACTTGGATTTATTGAAAGGAAAAACTGTAGCAGTAATTGGTTATGGTTCTCAAGGACATGCACACGCTCTGAATATGAAAGAGTCTGGCATTAATGTTGTCATAGGTCTTTATGATGGTTCCAAATCTTGGAAGAAGGCTCAAGATGCAGGATTTGAAGTAATGACAAGTGGGGAAGCTACTAAAAAAGCTGATATTATTATGATTTTAATTAATGATGAAAAACAAGCAAAATTATACAGAGATGAGATAGCTCCAAATTTAACTTCTGGAAAATCCCTTGCTTTTGCACATGGTTTTTCCATTCATTATGGTCAAATTGTCCCACCAGAAGATGTAAATGTCTTTATGATTGCTCCCAAAGGTCCTGGTCACACTGTAAGAAGTCAGTTTAAAGAAGGAAAAGGGGTTCCTTGTCTTTTGGCAATATATCAAGATCCATCTGGAACTACTGAACAACTTGGTCTTGCTTATGCCTTAGCAATTGGTGGAGCTAGAGCTGGTGTTCTAAAAACTACTTTTAAAGAAGAAACAGAAACAGATTTGTTTGGGGAGCAAGCTGTATTATGTGGGGGAGTTTGTGCCTTGATGAAAGCCGGCTTTGAAACTTTAGTAGAAGCTGGATATGAACCTGAGAGTGCCTATTTTGAGTGCGTTCATGAAATGAAATTAATAATTGATTTAATTGCTGAAAGTGGTTTTGCTGGTATGCGTTATTCTATATCAAACACTGCAGAATTTGGTGATTATACTGCTGGGCCAAAGATTATCACAGATGAAACTAAAAAGTCCATGAAGAAAATCTTATCTGACATACAAGATGGTTCCTTTGCCAAAGAATGGCTTCTAGAAAATCAAGTGGGAGCTCCAAAATTTAATGCTCTAAGAAAAGAAGCCACTACTCATCAAATGGAAACAACAGGAAAAGAATTACGTAAACTATACAGTTGGAATGAAGAAGATAAATTAATAAATGATTAATTTTATTTGGAAAAAACTAATTCAAAAACTAAGGGAGAATATATGAAAAGTGATAATGTAAAAACTGGAGTTCAACGTGCTCCCCACAGGTCTTTATTTAAGGCTTTGGGATTCACAGATGAAGAGCTAAAACGACCACTAATAGGGGTAATCAATTCTTACAATGAAATCGTTCCAGGACATATGAATCTTGATAAAATATGTGATGCTGTCAAAAAGGGAATTTATTTGGCTGGTGGGGTCCCTGTTGAAGTTCCTGCCATTGCTGTGTGTGATGGTATAGCTATGAACCATAATGGTATGAAATTTTCTTTAGTCACCAGAGAATTAATAGCTGACAGTACTGAAGCTTTGGCTGAAGCTCATCAATTTGATGGAATGGTAATGATTCCCAATTGTGATAAAAATGTTCCCGGATTATTGATGGCTGCTGCTAGAGTAAATATTCCCACTATTTTTGTGAGTGGTGGACCTATGTTGGCTGGTCCCATGATAAATGGAAAAAAGACTTGTCTTTCTTCATTATTTGAGGCTGTGGGTCAATACAATAGTGGTAAAATAAGTAAAGAACAATTAGAGCAATTAGAGGACAATTCTTGTCCTACTTGTGGTTCTTGTTCGGGAATGTATACTGCCAATTCTATGAATTGTCTTACTGAAGCACTTGGAATGGGTCTCAAAGGAAATGGAACTATACCCAGTGTATATAGTCAACGAATTAGGCTTGCCAAAGAGGCTGGAATGCAAATTATGTCTTTAATTGAAAATGATGTCAAGCCTTCTGATATTATGACAGAGAAAGCCTTTTATAATGCTCTTACCATTGATATGGCTCTAGGTTGCTCTACCAACTCAATTCTTCATATTCCAGCTATCGCTTACGAAGCTGGAATTAATCTAGAGCTGGATGTTATAAATGAAATCAGCAAAAAAACACCTAATTTGTGCCATTTGGCTCCTGCTGGAGATACATTCATAGAAGATTTGAATGAAGCTGGCGGAGTTTATGCTGTGATGAATGAAATCAACAAACTAAACTTGCTCCATACGGATTTACCAACTGTCACTGGAAAAACTGTTTTTGAAAATATTAAAGATTCTTTTAATTTAAATAAAGAAATTATAAGACCTGCTGAAAATCCCCATAGTAGCTATGGTGGAATAGCTATTTTGAAGGGTAATATTTGCCCTGATGGCTGTGTAGTCAAGCAATCTGCAGTTGCCAAAGAGATGATGGTCCACAATGGGCCAGCAAGGGTTTTTGACTGTGAAGATGATGCAATAAAAGCCATTCGTAATGGTGAGATTATAAAGGGAGATGTTGTTGTCATTAGATATGAAGGACCAAAGGGGGGGCCTGGCATGAGGGAGATGCTTTCTCCAACCAGCGAAATAGCAGGTATGGGATTAGATAAAGATGTTGCTCTCATTACAGATGGTCGGTTTTCTGGAGCAACCAGAGGTGCCTCCATTGGTCATGTATCTCCAGAAGCTTCTCTCGGTGGTCCCATTGCTCTAATAGAGGAGGGAGATATTATAGAAATAGATATTTATAATCATCTTCTCAATGTAAAATTAAGTGATGAAGAATTGGATAAACGTAGAGAAAAATGGCAACCTAAAAAACCAAATGTTACCAAAGGATATCTAGCACGTTATGCTTCTCTAGTTTCCTCTGCAGCCACAGGTGCAGTATTAAAAATAAATAGAAGGTGATTTTATGATATTATCAGGTTCAGATATAGTTTGCCAGTGCTTAATAGAACATGGAGTTGATACAGTCTTTGGATACCCTGGTGGGGCTATTTTGAATATCTATGATAGTCTATACAAATACCAAGACAAAATAAAACATATTTTGACCTCCCATGAACAAGGAGCAAGTCATGCTGCTGATGGATATGCCAGAGTCACAGGAAAAGTAGGAGTTTGTCTTTCTACTTCAGGTCCTGGAGCTACCAATCTGGTCACGGGAATAGCCACTGCCTTTCTGGACTCAGTTCCCTTGATTGCTATTACTGCCAATGTAGTTTCCAATTTGCTTGGAAAAGATACTTTTCAGGAAGTGGACATTACTAGTATTACCATGCCAATTACAAAACACAATTTTATTGTCAGAGATATCAAAGATTTGGAATCCACCTTTAAAAAAGCTTTTAATATAGCCAAAAGTGGTAGACCAGGCCCTGTACTAATAGATATTACCAAGGATGTTACAGGAGATAACTGCGAATTTCCTTTAAATATCTATAAGGATACTCCAAAAAATTATAATAAATATTCCAAAGAAGATATAGACAAAGCCATTCAAATGATAATAGAGAGTCAAAAGCCTTTCGTTTTTGCTGGTGGTGGAGTATCAATTAGTGGTGGCCATGAGGAGCTAAGAGAATTCGTAGAAAAAATCAATTCTCCCATCGCTGAATCCCTTATGGGAAAAGGTGGATTTCATAACAACCATCCTCTTTACACAGGAATGCTTGGAATGCATGGTTCTAAAACTTCCAATATTGCCTCTGAAAAATGTGATTTGCTAATCATAATTGGGGCTAGACTATCAGATAGGGTTATTAGTAATCCCAGAGGATTTTTTCCAAATGCTAAAATAATTCATATTGATATTGACCCTTCTGAAATCGACAAAAATATTCTCTCACATCTGGGAATAATAGGTAATTTGAAGGATATTTTGGCAAATATTAACAAAAACTTACCCCAACAAGATTGCTCCACTTGGATCAAAGAAATTTCCACTCTAAAAGAAAATTTTCCTCTGACTTATCCTAAAGATAGACTGACAGGACCTTATGTCATTGAGACAATTAGTAATTTAACCAAAGGTGGTGCCATTATTACCACAGAAGTCGGTCAAAATCAAATGTGGGCTGCACAATTTTATCAATTTCACTTCCCAAGACACTTTATCTCATCAGGTGGTCTGGGAACTATGGGATATGGTCTCGGAGCTGCCATTGGAGCCAAATTGGGTCAACCTAACAAATTGGTATTCAATATTGCAGGGGATGGGTCTTTTAGGATGAATCTCAACGAATTAGCCACTGCCAGTAGGTACAACATCTCTATAATTCAAGTTATTTTGAATAATAATTCTCTTGGAATGGTTCGTCAGTGGCAAACTTTATTTTATAATCAAAATTATTCTGCTTCTGTTCTTAAAGATTCTGTTGATTATTGCAAAGTTGCAGAGGCTTTAGGTTGCAAAAGTCTTTCCATATCCACAACGGAAGAGGTCTTGCCAGCTTTGGAAAAGGCCATAGAATCCAACTGTCCCTTTGTAATTGAATGTATAATTGATCCAGATGACATGGTTATTCCTATGGTCGTGCCTGGAAAAAACATTGCAGAATGCTTGATAGAAAAAGATATCGAAAATTTGCTATTGTAATCTAGATTAACTTTAAAATTTAAACTAGAGGCTAAAAAACCTATAAAAATTTTCTTGCATTATTTTTATTTTATGGTATAGTTAAGTATTAAGTAAATAAATCTTTTATCTAAAAATAAATTTAAGATTAATACTCAAATAATGTGGAGGAATAAATGTTTATAAGCAGTAATATACTATTTGCTTTATATGGACTCAGTCTCATACTTTTTATGAGAAGAATTTCATATGCAAATAATTCATTAAGGCTTGTACAAACATTTTCTTGATTTTATTTTCTAAGTCCATATTTTTATAGGAAATTTATCTTTAATAAAAAATGTTTATAAAAATTTTGTTTTCATAGAAACAGCCTTAGAGGCTGTTTTTTTATTTTAAGGAGGATCTATAAATGCACTTTGAAAAATACAAAAAATTTAATACTATTAAATTACACAATCGTACTTGGCCAGACCAAGAAATTACAGAAGCTCCAAGATGGGTTTCTGTCGATTTGAGAGACGGAAATCAAGCTCTTATTACTCCAATGACCATTGAGGAAAAAATAGAAATGTTCCAACTATTGGTAGAAATGGGATTCAAAGAAATAGAAGTGGGATTCCCTTCTGCAAGCCAAATTGAATATGATTTTTTGAGAGTATTAATTGAAGAAAACCTTATTCCAGAAGACGTTACTATACAAGTTTTGACTCAAGCAAGAGAGCATTTGATATGCCGTACTTTTAAAGCTTTGGAGGGGTTGGATAAGGCAATTTTACATATATATAATTCTACTTCTGCTCTACAAAGGGATGTAGTTTTTAACAAAACTCAAGATGATATAAAAAAAATTGCAATAGAGGGAGTAAATTTAGTAAAAAAACTAACTTCTGAATTTCAAGGAAAGATATTTTTGGAATATTCTCCAGAAAGTTTCACAGGAACAGAAATGGAATTTGCTATGGATATATGTGAAGCTGTCTTGGATGAATGGGGTGCCACAAAGGATAATAAAGTAATTATCAATCTACCATCCACTGTGGAAATGTCTACACCAAATGTATACGCTGATCAAGTAGAGTGGATGTGTCAGAATTTCAAGGATAGAGATAGAGTTATTGTCAGTCTACATACTCACAATGATCGTGGTTGTGGAGTAGCTGCCAGTGAATTGGGATTGCTAGCTGGTGCTCAAAGGGTAGAAGGGACTTTATTTGGTAATGGAGAGCGTACTGGAAATGTAGATATTATTAACCTTGCATTAAACCTGTTAACCCATGGTGTTGACCCAAAATTGGAAATTAATGAAATTAATCATATAAAGCATGTTTATGAGAAAGTATGCAAATTAAAAATTCATGAGCGACATCCATATGTAGGGGAATTGGTTTTTACAGCCTTTTCTGGTAGCCATCAAGATGCAATCAATAAAGGAATGCAAGTTTATCATGAAAGACAAAATAGTCTATGGGAAATTCCCTATTTGCCAATAGATCCCAGTGATCTAGGCAGACAATACGAGCCTATAGTCAGGATCAATTCCCAATCTGGAAAGGGTGGAGTTGCCTTTGTAATGGAAAATATCTATGGTTATCATTTACCCAAGACATTGCAAAAGGATTTTTCCAAAGCAATCCAAGATATTTCTGAAAAGGAAGGAGAAATTTCTCCAGAAAAAATCTTTGACGTTTTTAAGAGAAATTATATTGAATTGGAGGGACCAATTGAATTTGTAAAATATAAGGCTTTAAGCGAAGAGGAAGATGACACAAAAGCCGAAATTACTATACTATATAATGGTGTAGAAAAAATAATACATGGAGATGGGAATGGTCCCATTGATGCAGTAAAAAATGCCTTCAACAATAGTAATTTTATTCATATGCATTTGCTTGATTATAGTGAACACGCTCTCACTTCAGGGTCTAGTTCCAAAGCTGCTGCTTATGTATATCTAAGAGCCAAAGGAAGTCCAATACAAGAATATGGTGTGGGAATTCATTCTAACATCAAAATAGCATCTATTAAAGCCTTAGTAGCTGCTATGAATAGAATTTATATCAAAATGGGAATATACAAAATAACTAATAAAGCAATATAATAAAAAATTTAGGAGGAATATATAAATGGCAATGACAATGACTCAAAAAATATTGGCCGCTCACTCTGGATTGGACCATGTCACAGGAGGACAATTAATTGAAACAAAACTTGATATTGTAATGGCAAATGACATTACTGGACCAATGGCACTACCTATTTTTTATCAAATGACGGATAAAGTCTTTGATAAGGATAAGGTGGTTTTAATCCCAGATCATTTTACTCCAAATAAAGATATCAAATCGGCTACCAATTCTAAATCCATTAGGGAGTTTTCCAAATCTCAATCTTTGACTCATTATTATGAAATAGGTCAAATGGGAATAGAACATGCTTTATTGCCTGAAAAAGGAATAGTGGTAGCTGGAGAGTGTATTATAGGTGCAGACTCACATACTTGTACTTATGGAGCTTTGGGAGCCTTCTCCACTGGAGTTGGGACCACTGATATTGCAACAGGAATGGCTATTGGAGAATTATGGTTCAAAGTTCCCTCTGCTATAAAATTTATCATCACTGGAAAACCTAACAAATACATAAGTGGTAAAGATATTATTTTGCATATAATAGGAAAAATAGGAGTAGATGGTGCCTTATATAAATCTATGGAATTTGTTGGTGATGGAATAAAATATCTTTCTATGGATGATAGATTTACAATGGCTAATATGGCCATTGAAGCAGGTGCCAAAAACGGAATTTTTATAGTGGACGAGCTTACTGTTGACTATATGAAAAAACATTCCACAAAAGAATATAAAATCTACGAGCCTGATGAAGACGCTATCTATGATGAAACTTATACAATTGATTTGTCAGAAATACGTCCAACTATAGCTTTTCCTCATTTACCTGGCAATGCAAAAACAGTAGACGAAATAGAAAAACTAGATCCCATCAAAATAGACCAAGTGGTAATAGGTAGCTGTACCAATGGAAGAATGGAAGATATGCGTAAGGCTGCTCAAATATTAAAAGGAAAGACTGTTCATCCCGATGTTAGAGCAATAATAATTCCTGCTACACAAAAGATATATCTAGAATGTGTAAAGGAGGGATTGGTAGAAATATTTATTGAATCTGGCTGTTCCTTCAACACTCCAAGCTGTGGTCCATGTATGGGTGGACATATGGGAGTTCTTGCTGCTGGAGAAAAATGTGTCTCTACCACCAATCGTAATTTTGTGGGAAGAATGGGACATCCTGAATCCTTAGTATATTTGGCATCTCCCGAGCTTGCTGCTGCCAGTGCTATTGCAGGATATATTGCAAATCCAGAAAAATTTGAGGAGGTAGAATAATGGGAAAAGTATATAAATATGGAGACAACGTAGATACAGATGTAATTATTCCAGCACGTTATCTTAATTCATTTGACGCAATGGAATTGGCTGCTCACGCTATGGTGGACATAGACCCAGATTTTGCATCCACTGTAGAAATAGGCGATATTATAATAGCTGGTAAAAACTTTGGATGTGGTTCCTCCAGAGAACATGCTCCTCTTTGTCTAAAATCAGCAGGAGTAAAATGCATTATAGCTGAAAGTTTTGCAAGAATTTTCTATAGAAACTCTATCAATATAGGATTTCCCATTCTTGAATGCAAAGAAGCTGTGGACAATATAGAACCTGGGGATAATGTCGAAATAGATTTTAAAGAAGGAATTATTTATAACGAGACTAAATCTCAAAAATATAAAAGCGTTCCTTTTCCAGAGTTTATTCAAAAAATGATTGATTCTAATGGTTTAGTGAACTACAGCAACAATAAAAGGGGACGATAATATATGAAAAAAAATATTGCAATTATCAAGGGGGATGGAATAGGTCCTGAAATAATAGACGAAACAATAAAAATTCTAAATATCATTTGTAAAAAATATAATCATGAATTTAATTATGAAGAAATATTAATGGGAGGTGCTTCAATAGACAAATATGGAGCTCCCCTTACAGATGAGACCATTGCCATAGCAAAAAAAAGTGATGCTGTCCTTTTGGGTGCCATTGGTGGAAATCCTGATACTTCCCCATGGTACCAATTAGAACCTCATCTTAGACCAGAGGCAGGGCTTCTAAAACTTAGAAAAGAGCTTAATCTTTATGCCAATTTAAGACCTGCATTTTTATATGAAGCTCTCAAAAAAGCCTGTCCATTGAAGGAAGAATTAATAGAAAATGGTTTTGATATAATTGTCGTCAGGGAATTGACTGGTGGAATATATTTTGGAGAAAGAGAAACCAAAAAAATCAATAATCAACTGGTAGCAACTGACAAATTGACCTATAGCCAAGAAGAAATTGAAAGAATAACTATCAGAGCATATGAAACAGCCATGAAAAGAAGTAAAAAACTAACAAGTGTGGATAAAGCCAATGTTTTGGATTCATCAAGATTATGGAGAAGTATAGTAAACCAAATATCCAAAGACTATCCAGAAGTCATTACAGAGCATATGTTAGTGGATAATTGTGCTATGCAATTGATAAAAGATCCTGGACAATTTGATGTTATCCTAACAGAAAATATGTTTGGAGATATTCTATCTGATGAGGCCAGCATGCTAACTGGTTCCATTGGAATGCTTCCCAGTGCCTCCCTTTCTGGAAATTCTTTTGGAATGTATGAACCAAGTCATGGAAGTGCTCCAGATATTGCTGGTAAAAATATCGCCAATCCTATTGCAACCATTCTATCTGCTGCAATGATGCTTAGATATTCCTTTGATATGACCGAAGAGGCCAATGATATTGAAAACTCCATTGATAATATTATCTCCAGTGGATATAGAACTGAAGATATTGCATCAGAAAACACAAAAATTATCTCCACTAGCGAAATTGGAAATTTGATTGCTGAAAACATACTGAATAAATAATATAAATTATCAAAAGAGACTAATTTTATATTTTAGTCTCTTTTAACTTAATATTATAAATTACCTGCTATAATTCTACTATTAATAAGCCTTTAATTTCTTTCAATTTTTCCAAAACTTCATCATTTATTTCCAATTTGTAAATTACATTTTCATTGTACCCTTTTTCTATATTATATATATCATAACTAGACAGAATCCCATCTATATCACCAACTTTTTCATAGGAAAATTCTAAGATATATTTTTTGAGTTTTATAAATTCCACTATTCCACTCTCTTGTATGGCCAGTTTGGCTGTCTTAGCATAATTTTTAATAAGTCCTCCTGCTCCAAGTTTTATCCCACCAAAATATCTAGTGGCAACTATCACTAGATTGGATACTTTCATATATGTAACAATATCTCCCATAGGCTTTCCAGCTGTACCACTTGGTTCACCATCATCATCTACTTTAAAGAATTCTTGACCATTATCAATTACTTTATATATACTACAGTTGTGGTTGGCATCTTTATGCTTATCTTTAATGCTTTTTATGAAGAATTCAGCTTCTATTTTTCCTGATACTGGCTTTATATATCCAATAAACCTCGACTTTTTTTCTTCAAATTCTATTTTAGTTTCTTTTTTCACAGTCTCCATAAATAAACCTTACCCAATAATTCCATTTAATAATACTGATACAAATCTATAAAATTCAAATACCAAATTATAAAGGGGAACCATCATTGCTCTCGTAATTCCTGTATAATAACCTACTAATATAAACATATACCCATACCTATCCAAAGAAAACCATTTATATCTCAACTCTCCATCAAGAAATGATCCAATAACCCTTGACCCATCCAAAGGTGGTATTGGCAATAGATTGAAAACACCTAGAGATACATTTACTGATAAAAGAACATTCATAAATCTCCATATTAAAAAATTGCTACTTATTTCTGGAAAAAGTGTCATAATTGTTATCACTAATAATCCTATCAAAAAATTAGAGGTAACCCCTGCTATTGCTACTAAAAATTCTCCTAATCTACCATTTTTTAATCGCATATAATTAATAGGAACTGGTCTAGCCCATCCAAATATAAAAGGAGAACCCATTAATATCAGGGCAATAGGAAATATAATTCCAACAGGGTCCAAATGCTTGAAAATATTTAAGGTCAGTCGCCCTTCATCTTTTGCTGTATCATCTCCACAGAGATAAGCTACAACAGCATGTGCCCACTCATGTATTGAAAAGGCCACTATAAGAGCTCCAATCATTAAGACACTTCTTATAAAATCATAGCTAACACTTGCTTCCACAGCTTTTTGTAATACTTGGTAACCCAAAATAAGTACTGCCACAACAGTAGCTGGCCCTATTAACTTATTTATTAGAGATTGAATATTCCATTCATATCCTCGTCCTCTTCTTTTTCTTCTCATTTTTATTGCTCCTTTCTGTTTTTAGTTTTCTATAAAAAATCATTCCAAATACTATTAGATAAAAAACAAAAAATAAACTATCTGGAATATTGTTTTCAAACTCCAAAGTCAAATATGGTAATTTACTTGCAATCAAAATTGAGTTGTAAAAAACATTAAATACTACTTTTAGTAAAGGCATTATCATAAATCCAAGCCCTATATTTTCCAATAATAATCCAACAAATGCCAAAGTTATATAAAAACTTCCTATGGGCATAATTATCATGTTGGTTCCAAAGGATAAAAAAGATAGTTTTCCAAAATCTTTCATTAGTATTGGGGATAAGAACAATTGAATAATTAAAGACAAAATTAATGTATCAATAATTTTTGATTTTCCCTTATAAATTTTTTTCTTTATGAGAGAAAATATTTCTAATATAGCAAAAACTGCCAAATATGAAAACCTCAGAGAATTTTCATTTATTGAAAGTGGATTTATAAAAATACTTATCAAAAAACTTAAAGCCAAAGATTTAAGAGCATCTATATTTTCGTGAAATAATTTTCCGCATATGACAACAACAATCATTATGTAAGCTCTCGTAAGAGAAGGAGAATTTTTTACTCCTAAAAAATATAAAGTAACACTTAAAAAGGCCATCCAGTATCTCTTATATGACATAATAGGAACTTTGGATAATAAAAACATTATCACTCCAAAAATTATTCCCACATGTAACCCTGACAAGGCCAATAAATGAGAGGTTCCTGTATAGGAAAACATATTTTTCAAATCCCTATCTAAACGACTGCTCTCTCCTAAGATTACTGCCATATACATGTTTTTAAAATCAAGATAACTACTTTTAGTAAGATTTTCTGCCTTTTTCAAAAAATATTTCTTTAGTGGTGAATCCTTTAATTCTTTCTTTTCCAATGCTTCTATATCATAGAATGTTTGCCCATTTCTTTCGCTTCTCTTTAGGATTATCCCCTTTAATTTATAATTTCCATCTTCCAAATAATCTATTCTTCCATAGGATTTTTTACTTGGAATTCTTTCATTTATCTTTTTTATTTCACCTTTACTGGCTTCTAGACTTAATTCTACAGTGATAATATCATCTCTATCATAGTATAGATTATCAATCATATTTGTAATTCTAAATACCAACAAAAAAGGTATCAAAATTGCAACTAAAGATTTTTTGAAGAATAAAAAGATGATTATACTTATAAATAGAGTCGCTAATATCAAAATTATATTATTTACATGATTATAAAGTAGTGCACAAAAAAAGCACTCTAAAGTGATAATATACAACAATTCCATTTTATTTCACCATACCCATTTATTTTAGCTTGATTCTCCCAAATATTAATTTTTATTCTTTATATTTATAATAAAATACAAATGATATCATAAAAGATAACGCTGACACCAGAGAAGTATAATAAATTCCAGTTTTTTCTACCCCTGTAGGTTGATTTATTATGGCATCAATAATACTTCCATCTCCTCCAACCACTAAAATTATTGGTAATATCATAATCGATAGCATAAAGGCCATTTTTAAGAAAAATCCTTGTATTCCAAAACAAGTTCCTTCTATTCTACTACCACTTTCTCTACTCATTTTGCTGCTTATCTCGCTTAGCATGGCTGGTGGAAAAATAAAGGCTGCTCCAGCTATTGGTATTCCTAGTAATCCAAACAATACAAATCCAAATTTTATAGGTAATATTTTCCCCAAGAAAAATAGCATTATTGTAAATATTATAAGCAATGTTAGACAACATAACATGACTTTTCTATAACCATATTTTTTAGAAACTTTATTGGTAGGATAGAAAAATGCTGCTGCAGTCCCAAACAGAATCACTGAAGCCAAAGTAATAGCATTTTTTCCATATCCCATAATGTCTTCCACATAATAATTCATCACTGCTCTAAGGTTATTAAATCCCACGAAAAAGAATAATAATCCTAATAAATAATAAATAAAAGACCTATTTTTTAATGCGATTTTCATGGTCTCTTTAAAATTAGTATCAGTCACATGACCACTAGAATATTTTTTTTCTTTCACAGTAAATACCGTAACTAAGCCTCCCGCTAAACAAACTCCGCACAATACCCCTATCATTCCCCTAATTCCAACCAAAGCATCTCCTTTTCCTATTGATTGTATTAACAATCCTGGAATTATCATGGCTATAGCCGTATATAGCAATCTAAAGATTGATTGCCAAGTTGATAAATTTAGTCTTTCTTCTGTAGTGTTACCAATTTCTGGAATAAGAGCATTGTAAGGTGCTCCTACTATAGTATAGAAAACAAAAAATATAGAACCAATTGCTGTTAGATATAAAAAGCTGGATACTTGACTCCCTAAAGGTGGATAGAAAAAAGCCATAGTTGATAATACCAGAGGTAATATTCCCACTGCTATATAGGGAATTCTCCTTCCCCATCTAGTCGAAGTTTTATCAGACATATACCCTACCACTGGGTCACTTATCATGTCCACAAATCTTGATAAGGCAAAGGCCAAAGAGATAAGTAAGGGACTCATTAGCGGGCTCAATCCTGAATTTTCTGGGGGTAAATAAAAATATAATACCCATTGTGCAAATATTTGATCTACTATTGCATAACTGACTCCTACTCCATATAACACTTGTATGCTCATTGGTAATTTTTTGTTGTTCATTCCTTTATCATCCCCTATTATTAACCATATTATATATAGTACTTGATTTTTCATTAAAATTTATTAAACTCATAGTACTTTCATCAAACCTTTTAGTTATATTTTTAAATGTAGCAAAAATTTTTTTATTTTCATATTTCTTCAAATAATTTAAATATTTTTGTCCCCTTTCATTATAGTCCAAAATCTTAATAAATGGAATTTCTTTTTTTACTTTTTCTGTAATTTCTGTGGTCAGTCCCAATAAAATGTGAATTAGTACTCTCTGTATACGACCAATAGTAAGTCTTTTAGACATTATTTCTTTCATAAAAGAAGAAAAACAATTATTTTTCGTGGCACATTTGTAGAATCTCTTATCCAGTCCAACTTCCATATCTTGTATAACTGCAAGATTTTTCCTTTGATCTATTATTTTATACCTAATTAGAGGATAAAATTCTTCCAAAAATCTAATTTCACTATCATTAATTGCCTTTAGAAAAATTTCCTTTGATTTTTCTGGAATTAAATGGTTGATACTCCTTCTCTCTTTTAATAATTTTCGTAAATTAAATCCGCTTGTTATATTGTCATAAGAATTTTCATCATAATAAGTGGCCTTTTCACGTTTTATCGCTCTTGGAAGGATATCACTTTCCCAAAATTTAATACTTTTTATATATTCCAATGCCAAAATATCATTGGAATCCAAATCATATCTTCCATCAGAAGCAATTTTGTAGGCATTTATATAAGAATTGCCATTTTTTAATGCACCCCTTAGTTTCATTTTAAAATTTTCGTCCTCTGTCATATTGGCCAAAGAAAATAAATACTCCAAATTTTCTTTTTCTGAACCAAAAACAATCTCACCACACTTTAATTCTTCCAACATTCCAACTGCACCCCTAGCAAATATTTCAGCACTCTGACAAGAATAAAAGGAAGGTAATTCCACTACCATGTCTATACCATTTTTGATGGCAATTTTACTTTTTAGATGCTTATCTATGATTGAAGGCTCTCCTCTTTGAACAAAATCCCCACTCATTACTGCTATAATAATAGAATTGGGTGCAAATTCCTTTGTCTTTTGAATATGATACACATGCCCATTATGAAAGGGATTGTATTCTACTACTATTCCTACTGCCTTCATCTAAACTCCTTTTTCTCTATGATAAAAATTATAACATTTTTACTTGAAATTAAAAATATTTTTTTTATTTTTTTAAAACCATACAACTTCTGGTATTATATATTTTTTATATGAATAATATGTATTTTTTAAATTTTTTACAAAAATATATACCAAAAACTAAGAAAATATGTTAAAATGAGATGAACAGTAGGCGTAAATCATATATATAATTTATAATAGAAAATTTGTAAGAGAAAATTTTAACTTGATTAAGAGGAGTGATAATTTTGGATTTACATTATTTAAAAATTTTTTATGAAGTAGCAAAAGAAAAAAGTTTTACTAAAGCTGCTAACAAACTTTTTATCAATCAGTCTGCTGTTTCTATTCAGGTAAAAAAGTTTGAAGATCTTCTCAATGCAAAATTATTTGATCGTAGCTCAAAAAAAATTAAACTCACATATACTGGTGAATTACTGTACAAAATGGCTGAAGATATTTTTGAAAAGGTTAACCGAACAGAAAAAGAAATAATGAGAATTATTGGCCTTGATCGATCAAAACTTTCAATTGGAGCCACTTCTGTCATTGGAGAACCACTTCTTCCAAGACTGATGAAGGATTTTTCCAAAAAACATTCTGAAATTGAATATGATCTTGTCATTGGTGAAAAGCAGTGGCTATTAAAAAGGCTTCGTGAAGGGGATTTGGATATCCTGATTATTGATGAAGAACATATTATTGACAACAATCTAGAAATTGTCACTGTTGAAAAAACTCCTTATGTGTTAGTCAGTAGTAAAGATTATGAATATGTGGAGGATGCTGCAAAGGATCCATTAATAACCAGAAAAAACATTCCAAACAATAACGATGCCATTGCCTCTGTGGAGGATAGATATCGGATGTCTTTTGATAGTAAAATTCAAGTCTCTGGAAATCTGCAAGTTATCAAAGGGATGGTCATGGAAGGTATTGGTAATGTTATACTCCCATATTACTCTGTATTCAAAGAAATTGAAGATGGAGGTTTTAAAGTTGTCTGCAAAATTGACGATGTGAAAGATGCCTATCAATTGGTCATTACCATTGATAAGAAAAACCTTGTTCAAATTACTAAGTTTATGAAGTATCTTGAAAATTACAAAATTCTTGGAAAAAAATAACCAGAAAAAATAGTCAAAAAAATATAGGAGGAACCTTTGAACAAATTGATTAGTTCTTATTTAATTGATTCTTATAGAGAAGGAATGGAGCTTCTCAGAGATTTTATCAATCATGAAGAACAAAATAAAATAACCGATAAAATAGTCAAATCTCTTGCTAATACCTTTCAAAATGGAAATAAGGTACTCATTTGTGGAAATGGTGGTAGCAATTGTGATGCTCTCCATTTTGCTGAAGAATTTACAGGAAAATTTAGAAAAGAAAGAAGAGCCTTACCTGCCATTGCGTTATCTGATTCTTCACATATCACTTGTGTTGGAAATGATTATGGTTTTGATTATATATTCTCTCGTGGGGTAGAAGCTTACGGAAAAGAGGGAGATTTTTTTATTGGAATATCCACCAGTGGAAACTCCAAAAACATTATAAAAGCCTTGGAAGTTGCAAAAGAATTAAAAATGACCACTTGTCTTTTATTAGGAAAAGACGGAGGAGTCCTAAAAAATCAAAGTGATTTTGAATTTATAATTCCAGGAACTAATTCTGACAGAATTCAAGAAATTCATATGATGATACTACATATAATAATTGAAGGTGTGGAAAGAGAACTTTTCCCAGAAAATTATTAGACCTCACTGTAAATAGGAATGATTGTTATGAAGAATTTAATCTTAATAGTTTTTTTTATAGTTGCCTTTTCTTCTTGTGGAAAGAATTCTGGACCATTAGTTGAAAAAAATCTGGAAAATGGTGAGAAAATCTTATATGATTTAAACTCAAATAAACCTTATTCAGGGAAATTGGTCCAAGTAGCCAATAATGAAGCAGGTTTTAAATACATCCATTTTGAAAAGCATTATAGAAGAGGTAAAATCCATGGTAAACTTATTGAATATTATGGAAATGGTCAAATTAAAATGGAAGGAGAATCAAGAAACGGTCTCCCTGTTGGGATTTGGAGAGAATTTTTCCCCAATGGAAGTATAAAGAAAATCACTGAATATAATGATGGCCTGAGAGTCAATCTTCAGAAAGAATTTTATGAAAACTATCAATTAAAAAGTGAGAAATCTTATTTTGAAGGACTTTTACATGGAAAATCCCTTTCTTATTCCCCTGATGGCCAGTTGCTTGAAGTTGGTTCTTATGAAAATGATTTAAAAAGTGGAGAATGGGTTCAATATTATTCCAATGGAAATGTAAGAATTTCTACCAGTTTTTATCAAGGATTGGATCATGGCGAACAGATAGAATACAATAGTGATGGTACTATACACATCATTGTTAATTTTCACTTGGGAAAGATGAATGGAAAAATTAGAAAATTTCACTCTAATGATCAAATTTCCTTTACTGGAGCATTCAAAGATAACTTTCCCAGTGGAATCTGGCAATACTTTAATGAAAGCGGAAATTTAATTACAGAAGAAGATTGGGATTATATCCTTGAAAACAGAAGAAATAACTAAATTAAAAATGTCTCTATATTTCACGAGACATTTTCTTATTATTTTATTATGCTATTCCACTTTGTAATTTATAATAGTACCCTTCTTTTTCCAACAACTCTTCGTGATTTCCTCTTTCCTTTATTCCATCATCTGTGATCACTATTATTTCGTCAGCATTTTTAATAGTAGTCAATCTGTGAGCTACCACAATGGTTGTTCTTCCTTTACACAACTCTTCCAAAGAATCTTGTATGATTTTTTCTGTAATGTTATCCAAGGCTGAAGTTGCCTCATCTAAAATCAATATGGATGGATTTTTTAAGAATATTCTTGCAATGGCTACTCTTTGTTTTTGCCCTCCAGAAAGTTTAACACCTCTTTCTCCAATATATGTTTCGTACCCTTCTGATAATTCCATTATCAAATCATGAATATTGGCACTTCTGGCAGCTGCCATTATTTCTTCGTCAGTAGCACCATTTTTTCCTAATGCAATATTATCTCTCACAGTTCCCGTAAACAAAAATACGTCTTGTTGAACTATCCCTATATTTTTTCTGAGGGAGTCCAAAGTCATATCATATACACTTGTTCCGTCAATTAAAATATCACCATCATCAATATTATAAAATCTTGGAATCAAATTACAAATGGTAGTCTTTCCACCACCAGATGGACCTACCAATGCGAGCATTTTACCTTTTTCTATTTTAAAGGACAAATTCTTTAATATATCTGTATCTTCATAACTAAAATTTACATTTCTAAATTCAATTGCTCCTTGTAATTCTCCCACGTCCACAGCATTTTCCTTGTCTGTTTCTTTATTCTCTTCCATCAATTCCATAAATCTCTTAAATCCAGACATTCCATTTTGATATTGTTCCACAAAGGAAACTAGCTTATTTAATGGCTGTAAAAAGGTTCTCACATAGAGCATATATGCCATTAATTCTCCCACTGTAATCTTTTCTTGATAAAGAAATATTCCACCAAAAATTATTACGACATAATTCAACATATCTATCAAAAATGTCATTCCTGCTCCAAATTGAGCCATGTATCTATAGGCAATTCCTCTAGCTTTTACATAATTTTGGTTATCATATTCAAATCTTTCTTGTTCTTCTTCTTTCATAATAAATGCTTTGGATACTCTTATACCAGATATACTATTTTGTAATCTCGCATTAATGTCACCTGTTTTTTCTTTTGTCTTAAGAAAAGAATTATTCAATCTTTTTCTCATTATAGTAGCAAAAACCACTATAAATGGAAGTAAGACAAATATAATTAAAGTTAGTTGAAGATTAACTCTCACCAAAATAGAAAAGGAACCTATCAGCATAATCCCAGATATAAACAAATCCTCTGGACCATGATGAGCTAACTCTGATACTTCTTGCAAATCATTTACAATTCTTGACATTATATTTCCTGTTTGGTTATTATCAAAATATTTTACAGGCAATTTTTGTAAATGTGTATAGACCTCTCTACGCATATCTGCTTGTATTCCAACGCCTACCAAATGTCCCCAATATTGTAGAAAATAGTTGCACCCCATTTTTATTATATAGACTATAATTAACCCCACTGCAATCATTATGAATAGTTTATATTCTCTATTGGGTATAATATTATCTACTAATCTTCTAGTAGCCATTGGGTATACTAGATCACACATGGATGCTAGCATAGCCACAAATAAGTCCAAAAAAAACATTCTTTTGTATGGTTTGTAATACTTTATGAAAATTTTTAGCATTTTTCTCCTTTTCTCTAGTAGATATTAATCAATTTTTTATAAAATTTAACTTCTTCCCCATAATTATGATAATACTTAAAATCTTCTATTCTTCCTCCAAAACATATCCTAATTCCCTTAAAAACGGCTTTTTCTTTCTCCAATCATCCTTTACTTTTACCCAAAGGTTTAAATATATGTCTTTTCCTAAAAGTTCTTCAATATCTTTTCTTGCTTCAATTCCAATTTCTTTCAAAAGGCTACCATATTTTCCTATTATTATTCCTTTTTGAGACTTTTTTTCCACATAAATGTTAATATCAAACTTGTCCTTACCAGTCTTATTATTTTTTACATTTAGTATTTCTATAGCAACTGAATGAGGTATTTCATCCCTTGTCTTAATCAGAATTTTTTCCCTGACAATTTCAGTTATGATCCTATAAGTGGGCATATCCGTATACATGTCTTCAGGATAATACATAATATCGTCTTGCAGATACTTTGTAATCTCATCTACTAGCTTATGCACTCCTATACCATATTCTCCTGCTATCTCCACATAACCATCAAATTTTCCAAATTTTTCTTCAATCTCTATTCTCTTATTTTCCAATTCTTTATTCGACAACTTATCTATTTTGTTCAACACCAAAATTCTGGGAGTATTTCTGGCATCTAGTATTCTTTCATATACAAATAAATCTCCAGTACTTATTTCTTGGGTACCATCTAGCAAAAATAAAATGACATCCACTTCTTTTAAGACACCAATGGCCTTATTAGTCATAAATTCTCCTAAAAGATGTCTTGGTTTATGAATTCCTGGGGTATCAATAAAAATATATTGATTTCCATTAAAATTTAATATTCCTTTTATGTTTTCTCTCGTCGTTCCTGACTTATCTGAAACTATTGCTACCTTTTCTGATACCATCTTATTTACAACTGTAGATTTTCCTACGTTTGGACGTCCAACCACTGCAATAAATCCCGATTTCATCTAGTTATCACCAATTCCTATACTCATATACACTTCCTTTATTTTTTTAAAATAATCAATTTCATTTTTTTTCAATTCCAACTGCTCATTGATGCTTTTGCTGTTTCTTAATATTAGTGGAGTCAGAATATAGTTTAATCCTGATTTTATCCCATATTCAATTAATCTCTCTCTAAATTGACCACTTTTTACTTCCAAAAATAATTCATTACTAAAATCATTCTTTGAGTAGTCTTTTATTTCATCTCCCAATTCTTGAGAGATACTTTTGGGAGTCATTTTTCCTTTGTGAATAATTAATATTGCCCTATAATCATATTTTAAAAAGTCTATTTTTTTTAGTTTTAAGACATCTGTTAGTTTTAGATTGGTCTCATAAAGCAATTGGATAATTAATTTGTCTTTTTTTTCAACTTTATTATTTTCATCAAAAACATCAACTACTTTTTCATAATCATCTCTATTAATATAATTAACTTTCTCTTTTTCATCCAATTTATTGAAAATCTTTATGGGGGATATCTCTATTTTTTTCTCTCTCAAGAGATACTCATAAAAAGAATTGATAGTTACCAATTTTTTATGCATGGTTAAATATTTATATTTTTTTTTCAAAATTTCACTATAGTCATTAATAATATTTTCATCTACATCAATATACTCAACACCAGCAGATAATATATAGTTCCCAAATTCATTAATATTTTTTTCAATCTGTCTAAATTCTTTTTCGTTTATTTCTTTATTATTTAGTGACTTTTCTAAATACTCCCACATTAACTCCATAGCTTCCTCTTTTAAATATTAATTTATCTCTTCCAGTAATTCCCTTGCATGTTCCATTACACTGCTGGTAATATTTTCTCCTGCCAACATCCTTGCTATTTCATTTAATCTACTACCTTTATCAAGCTTAGTTACTGTGGTTACTGTAGAATTTTCCTGTACTTCTTTTTTTATGTAAAACTGGTCATTGGCCCTAGAAGCTATTATTGGTGAATGAGTAATGGAAATCACTTGAGTATTTTTCCCAATTTTTTCTAATTTGGTAGCTATTTTTCGTATTGTCTCGCCTCCTACTCCTGTATCTATTTCATCAAAAACCAACACTGGAATATTATCAACTGTGGAAAAAACAACTTTTAATCCCAGCATTATCCTACTTACTTCTCCACCAGAGGCTATCTTTGACAATGGCTTTTTTTCTTGACCCAAATTGGTCGAAATGAAAAACTCTACTTCATCTATTCCATCTGCAAATATATTTTCCCTTTTATTAAAATTGATGGAAAACATTGCATTTTCCATCTGTAAATCTTTTAACTCAGTTTCCAGTAACTTTTCTATGGTGATTCCCAGATTTTTTCTTATTTTACTCAACTCTTTTGCTTTTACCCAGTATTCTTCTTCTGTCTTTATTTTTTTTTCTATTAATGAATCCATTGTAAATTTATTTTCATCAAAATCAGATATTTTTTGTAATATTTCATCCCGATAATTTAGTATTTCATCTATTGATTCACCATATTTTATTTTAAGTTTTCCAATGGAATCTAATCTTTCTGATATTTTTATCAGATTTAATGGATCTACATTCATATTATCTTCTAAAGATGATATAATATCACCACAATCTTCCAAATCATAATATATTTTTTCCATTCTCGTTGCTATTTCTTCATATTCTTCGTCATATTTACAAATACTTTTTATATTTTTTATTACATTTCTAATTTTGGACAATATATTATTCTCATCATCTTGTATATTTTTTTTTGAGTTCAAAAGCTTTTCTTTTATCATTCCTGCATTGAATTTTACCTTATATTTAGTCTCTAACTCAATGTCTTCTTCAAGTTTTGGGGAGACAGCATTTATCTCTTCCACTTGAAACTCATAAACCTCTTTCTTTTCTCTTATTTCCTTCCTTGAATTTTCAATATTGGTTATTTGATTTGTTAAGTCAAAATATGTTTTGGACAGTAACCTTACTTCTTCTCTGGCTTCTTTCCCATCATCGTCCAAAAATTTATCCAATAATTTTAGGTGATTATTTTTATTTAAAAGCATTTGGTGTGAATGTTGACCTACTATGTCGATTAAAGTCAAACCAATTTCTTTTAAACTGGCCAAAGTAACTCTATTGTCATTTATAAAGGCTTTTCCCTTTCCACTTATATCATAGGTCCTTCTTATTATTATCTCATCATCATTATCATCTAGTTCAATTCCTAATTTTTTTATTTCTTTTTTTTGACTATCCTCAACAGAAAAAATCCCTTGAGCAGTAAGTATACTTTCTCCATCTCTTATCATATCAATAGAAGCTTTTTCTCCTATCAGTAAGTTTACCCCAGACAGTATAATTGATTTTCCGGCTCCAGTTTCGCCTGTTAATACTACAAACCCTTTTTCAAATTCTAAATCTATTTTGTCAATAATTGCTAAATTTGATATCTTTAGCTCCTTTAACATAGATTGTCACCCCATTTCAATTTCTCTCTAAGTATACTATAATAATTCCTTCCCTTTGGTACTATTAATTTTAGTTTTTTGTCTGTATATTCAATATAAAATGTGTCAGTATACGATAATTTTTCGCTCACTTGACCATCCACAATAAAAATACCGCTCGAATCCTCATCTATCAGACTAACTTCTAATTTTTCACTTCCATCTATTACAATAGGTCTTGTATTTAAATTATGTGGTGCCAAAGGAGTTATTATTATTGCTTTCATGTTGGATTTTACTATGGGACCTCCTGCCGACATAGAGTAGGCAGTAGACCCAGTAGGAGTGGAGATAATAACCCCATCACTTTTATATGTACACATATATTCTTCATTGGATACAAATTGAGTTCTTAGTACTTTGGAATTTGCATTATATTTGGATATACAAATTTCATTTAAAGCATAGTAAATTCTCCCATTAAAATTCATTTCTAGAATGTATCTTTCCTCGTATTTAAAATCACCATTAAAGTAATCTTCATATAATTCCACAAAGTTCTCAGCCATTATTTCAGTTAAAAACCCCAAATTGCCAGCATTTATTGCAATTATATGAGGGTCTGTATTATTAATAAATTTTTTCAATGCACGAAGTAGAGTCCCATCTCCACCAATGACCACTATAAAATCAGCACTATTGCATTCTTCTATAGGCAAAATTTCTATGTTTTTCTTTTCAAAATATATTAAACTGTCCTTATATATTTCATAAGCCAATGACTTATGAACATTATAGATAATACATCCTTTTTTCATAACTTTTTGTCCCCAAAGATTTTTTATCTAAAATATGGAGCCGGATTTGTTGGTTTAGCGTTAAATCTCAATTCATAATAGAAATTAGATTTACCATCAGAAGATTTACCTAGAACTCCCACTTGAGCTCCTGCGGCTACTCTTGATCCCACTGACACACTGCAACTAATTAGGTTCCCATATACTCCCACAAGATTTGCCCCATAGTCAATCATTACCACATTTCCAAACCCTTGAAAACTAGCTGCATATACTACAGTTCCTGCTGCGGCTGATGTTATTCTGGTTCCTGTTCTGGAAGCTATCTCTATACCATTGCTTACCACTCCATTATTTCTTTGTCCAAATCCCACTACAATATTTCCAGCCACAGGTCTTCTAAGTGTACCTATTTGCAACGTAGATTGCTCAACTGTAGTGATTGTAGTATCTTGTCTGGTGCTTGCATTGATTATTTCCTTAATCTTTGCATCAAGGTTTCTCTTTTCTCTTTCTAATCTGGCAATATCTTGTTTATGACTACTTTCTTCTCTGTTCAATTGAGCAACCAAAGCATTTTGTTCAGCTACTTTTCTATCCATTGTTTTTTTATTTTCTTCTACTTTTCCCCTTAATTCTTGTAATTTCTTTCTTTCTTCTTCAATTTCACCTGTTACTTTTTTTATGTCCAATTGAACATTTTCTATATGCTCAATTCTTCCCAAATCCCCGTATAAAAGCCCTCTAAAATTTTTTCTAACGATTATATCTTCAGGATTATTTCCCCTACTTTTTACATACTTATCCCAAGCTATTATTTTGGCTCCATACCCTGTTTTTGCTCTATTTAATTCATTTGAAGTGACCCCAAGACTTCTTTCACCATAATCTATATTTCTTGAAACAGTTGTAATTTCTGCCATTATTTCTCTGCCTTCATCTTCTATCACTTTAATTTCACTTTGAATATCAGCTATTTGAGCGGCTATGGTCCTTCTTTCTCCACCAATTACTCTTACTCTATTTTGTCTTCCTTGTATTTGCTCATCTATCTCTTTTATTTGGTTTTCTAGCTCTTTTACATCATTGGCAAAAATACTTGTTCCTATCAATATCACAACAGACAATAAAACTTTGTATCTCACGACTCACCACCACTTATTTTGGACGGCCATAATGGTGTCACTATCACTAAAATGCAAAAGACTACATTTACAATTATTTGCAAAAACATAAATTCACTTAGTTGCATCAATTTATAGCTTTCTCCTACATTTAATACCAACAAATTTCCCAAATATACATATCCATTCAAAAATAATAGATGCCCAATTATCATAGAAAAGAGCAGATGGACAATTCCTGATATTTTCCCTTTTCTTCTGGCGATTTTGTCATTTGCAGCAGTATTATAACTATTGGCGAAATCTATCAAAAATCCATTGTAAAATATAAATCCTATCAGAAATAAAGTAGGAATAAAAAGAGTTCCTAATATAACCACTATTAGCAACCTATAAAACTTACTTCGCTCCTCCCTAAATTCTATGTGAACTGTATCCACATAAAATTCTCTCACTTCCTCCATGGATTCAATTCTTTCTTGCAAATTATTTAAATCACTTTTACTACGAATATAAACAGTCATTGAGTCGGATAAGGAATTTTCACTTTCTGGAATTGCAATTTCCAATTGTTCTTGCAACTCTCTGAAAGATTGATCTTTTGAGACATATCTTACACTTTTTACTCCATGAATACCTAGTATTTCCTTTTCCAATTCCTCTACTGCTTCTCTAGAAGTGTTGGCTCTGATATCTATTGAGAAAAAATGGTTATTATCCATATTTTGAGCCATTGTATACAAATTTACTATAGTTGCACCTACAAAACTTAAAAAGAAAAATGCAATTATAAAAGGAATTACTGTTTTTTTTCTTAGTTTTAAATCTTTTGAAGAGGTTGAAGCGCCTCTAATTTGCACAGTTGCCGGTTTTCCACCTGAACCACCTGAAGAAATAGAAGAAGTCTTTTTTTCATAAAGATTATTGTTAAAATTCATTATATCTAGTTCCATCTTTACCATCCTATTTTATAACTACAAATTGGACTCTATTAGCTCAATAATCTTTTTTGATGTTAAGCCATATTTTTCCAATAACTCTAAAGCTTTTCCACTTTGACCAAATTCGTCGTTTATACCATGTCTTATTACCTTAGTCGGGTATTTTTCTCCAAGCAATTCTGCCACTGCTCCACCAAGTCCACCTATTATACTATGTTCTTCTGTTGTGATTATAAATTTAGTTTCCTTAGCTGCTTTAATAATGGTCTCATCATCCAAAGGCTTTATTGTTCCACAATTTATAACTCTCACATTTATATTTTTATTCTTTAATTCCTTGGCTGCCTTTAATGCCTCATTGGTCATAAGACCTGTGGAAATCACAGCAACATCATTTCCTTCTGTCAAAACATTAGCCTTTCCTATTTGAAAATCATAGGTTTTTTCATCAAAAATAGTCTCCACATCCAAACGTCCCATTCTAATATACATAGGTCCTTTATATTTTGCTGCTGCAAATATCATTTTTTTTGTTTCTACTGCATCTGCTGGGGATAACACAACCATTCTGGGAATAACTCTCATGAGTGCAATATCCTCAAGCATCTGATGAGAACCTCCATCCTCTCCCACTGAAATTCCAGCATGGGTTGGAGCTATTTTTACATTGAGGTTTGCATAGGCTATACTATTTCTAATTTGATCATAGGCTCTTCCTGCCGCAAAAATAGCAAAGGTTGATGCAAAAGGAATTTTTCCACAAGTGGCAAATCCTGCAGCTGTTCCCATTACATCTGCCTCTGAAATACCCATATTAAAATGTCTATCAGGAAATTCTTTTTGAAACATATTTGTCTTAGTTGACTTACTTAAATCTGCGTCTAAAACCACTATCTCATTATTTATTTTTCCCAATTCAACCAACGCTTCCCCGTAAGCCTGTCTTGTGGCCTTTTTATTCATTTGTTTTCCTCCTAGTTTCTTATGCCAATTCTTCCAATGCTTTTTCCATCTCTTCTTTATTTGGAGCCACCCCATGAAAATTACAAACATTTTCCATAAAAGATACTCCTTTTCCTTTTATTGTCTTTGCTATTATTATTGTAGGCTTCCCTTTAGTTGCCAAAGCTTCATCAATAGCTTTAAATATCTCATCAAAATCATGCCCATCTATTTGGATAACATGCCAACCAAAGGCTTTCCACTTTTCATTTAATGGCTCCACTCCCATTACCTCAGATACATCCCCATCAATTTGCAAATTATTACTATCTAAAAACACGCATAAATTATCAATATTATAATGAGCTGACGACATTGCCGCCTCCCATATTTGTCCTTCTTGGATTTCTCCATCCCCAAGTATAGCATAAACTCTATATTCTTTGTTGTCCATTCTGGCAGACAAAGCCATCCCATTGGACACAGAGAGTCCCTGTCCCAGAGAACCAGTGGACATTTCTATTCCAGATAATTTATTAATATCTGGATGCCCCTGTAATTTTGAACCCAGTTGTCTTAAAGTTATCAAATCATTTTTAGAAAAATAACCACGTTCCGCCAGAGTGGCATATAATGCTGGAGCTGCATGTCCCTTAGATAAGACCAATCTATCTCTATTCTCCTTATAAGGGTCTGTTGGATCAATGTTCATCACATCAAAATATAATGCTGTTAGTATCTCTGCTAGTGATAGAGAACCACCTGGATGTCCAGAATTAGCTGCATATATCATTTCTATTATTGATTTTCTAATATTTTTAGATGTTTCTTCAAAAAATTTAATATCTTTCATTTCATACTTCTCCTTTAAAAATCGTCACCTTAATTATAGTATTTTATTAGGGGACTTGTCAAGAAATTAAGCTATTTTTATACATAAAAAAGGAGAAGAAATCTTCTCCTAAAGTCTTATACAGCTTCAAATTCGTCTTTTCCTCCCCCACATATAGGACAAACCCATGAATCTGGGATATTTTCAAAGGATGTTCCAGACTCTATTCCATTTTCTGGATCTCCTATCTCTGGGTCATATTCGTAACCACATAGTTTACACACATACTTAGTCATATATTCTTTCCTCCTAAAAAATTTAATGCATCCAAAAAAGATCAAAGTATAACATCTCTACTTGTTTAAAATTTACTTTTTTATAAATTCTAACTACATTGACCAAATTGACCAAAACTGCTGAAAAACTAAAGAGTTTTATAAAAACATTTTAATTCTTCCAAAGTCCGTGAATATTACAATATTCCCTTGCAGAAACTTTTGTCCCTTTTGGCACCTGAAAAAACGCCTCAGGCTCGTCGCCTGCCTTTAGATATTTTCTGTATAGAAAATCATCATCTATCAATAATTCTATAAATTCTATAAAATGTTCGGCCATCATAGGATGTTTTGCCTCTTGACCTATTTTCACCAAATATCCACTTTCACTTTCTTCTATGTAAGGAACATGTTTTTCTTTAATGGCATCTTCAGATTTTTCTATAAGTTGATTAAAATTTTGCTCTAATGTTGTTGTATTATCGTTTCTGGACACCACTTCTACTACTAGCTTTCCTTCTTTTTCTTTAAAAATTTTATTGTTGTTCATGTGCTAATCCTCCTAAATAAATAAAGTTTAATTTCAAAATACAATTAGTTTATAAAAATCATACCAATTTTGACAATTTCTTAAGCAATATATAGTTAATTAGTTAGTTAATTTATTTTTGAGTATCCAAACAATTTTTACAAATTCCTTTGAAATATATATGATTCTCTTTTATTTGAAACCCCTCCAATTCCTTATTTTTTAAAAGGGAGTCATCTATATCAATATCATATACGAAATTACAAGATTCACATTTAAAATGTCCATGAAGTCCAATATTAGCATCATATCTGGTTTCATTTTCCTCAATAACCAATACATTAACTATTCCTCTTTCAATAAATATATTTAGAGTATTATACACAGTGGTCTTAGATAGAGTAGGAATACTTGGACTCAATGCCTTATATATTGTATCCACAGTAGGATGGTTTTCCATTTCAATTAGGTATTGATAGACTTTAATTCTTTGATAGGATGGTCTTATATTTCTTTCTTTTAGAAATTTTCCTATATTTTCTATACGCATCTTTATACTCCTTAACTTTGTAATACTCTCTCGGAATCTCTAACGCCGACATTTAGGGATTCTTTTTTTTGCTTTTCAAAATTTCCTCCACTTTTCTGAAATTTTTTTTAAAAAAGTCTTGACATTT